>Ga0105105_10000366_pt1 | contig 20679 bp, 21 predicted proteins | sample PPLLaktember2015_4_FD_79108 | JGI IMG/M metagenome (GOLD analysis project Ga0105105, IMG submission 79108) | Freshwater sediment microbial communities from Prairie Pothole Lake near Jamestown, North Dakota, USA - PPLs Lake P8 Core (1) Depth... | ecosystem: Environmental > Aquatic > Freshwater >...
GTTCAACTTCTTGTTAAAGAAGGAAGATAAAATATTTTTCTCCTTATAAATTTTTTCTGTTCCAAATATAATGTTTATAAAATGTTTGTCAACAAGTTTTGGATTTGCTAGAAAAAATATTTTTAACTGTTCATCGTTCAACTTTTTTAGTTTTAAAAAAGTTTTTAATGAAAAATATTTTTATTGAACATAGGTGATGGGAATAGTAATAGCTATTTATAGTATCGAAAGTTATGTGATAGTTTTTAATTCTATGCAATCTTTGCGTAAGAAAGATTTTCTGAGTAATGTTTGATAAGATTTTTGCGGATGAGCGCTGAAAAATTATTTTCCAACTTTGGATCATTTTCTATTAATTTGAACGCACTTTGCTTCGCTTCAAGAATTAATTCCTGATCCTCAACAATGTTTGTGTACTTTAAATCCGGAAAGCCGCTTTGCTTTGTTCCAAAAATATCTCCGGGACCTCGAAGCTTCAAATCTATCTCAGCAATCTTAAATCCATCTAAATATTTTACCATCGATTGCAATCTTACAGATGATTTATACTTCTCTAATTGAACGGAAGACAAATAATCTAACTCAAGTTCATTTGCATTTTGCTTTGCCGCCATCTCATCTTTAGTAATTAAGATACAGTAAGCTTGCTTGTTGCTTCTTCCAACTCTTCCACGCAGTTGATGAAGCTGCGATAATCCAAATCGGTGTGCATCGTTGATTAAAATTATGTTTGCATCAGGAATATCAATCCCAACTTCTATCACAGTTGTAGAAACAAGCACATCAAACATCTTTTTCTGGAACATGAACATCACTTCTTCTTTTTCCTGCCAGTTCATCCTGCCGTGAATCAACCCAAGCTTAAGATTTTTAAGATGATTTTCCTTTAAATCTTCATAAAAAGTAATTGCAGCTTTCAAATCCAACTTTTCAGAATCTTCAACCAGCGGGTAAACCAAAAATGTTTGGTAACCTTCTTTGGTTTTATCGATTATGAAATTATAAATCTCAGGGAGTTTCTTCTCTCCGCGTAAAACTGTTTTAATGGGAATTCTATTCTTGGGCATCTCATTTATAACAGAAAAATCCAGATCAGCATAAACCGTCATTGATAGAGTTCTTGGAATTGGAGTTGCACTCATAACTAACACATCAGGAGTTTTGCCTTTACTTTGCAACAATGCTCGCTGCTTAACACCAAAACGATGCTGTTCATCAATTACAATCAAACCAAGGTTGTTAAACTTGACTTGCTCTTCAAAAATTGCGTGCGTGCCGATTATAATATCCGCTTCTTGCAATTCAATATCAGAAAGTTTCTGATTCCGCTCAGATTTTTTTTGTCCGCCAAGCAGCAAACTAACTTTAATTTCTTTTTCTTTTGAGATAGAAGCAAGTTTATTCATCATTGCAGAAATATTTTTTGTATGCTGATCTGCTAGAATTTCTGTTGGCGCCATCAAGGCAGCTTGAAACCCATTATCCACAGCAATCATCATTGCAATTAGAGCAACGATTGTTTTTCCGCTTCCAACATCTCCCTGTAAAAGTCTGTTCATCGGTTTTTCAGTAAGCATATCTTTTTTTATTTCACTCAAAACAATTAACTGCGAATGTGTCAAATCGAATGGAAGTGTTTTAATAAACTCAGAAACAAGATTTGTTTTAATCTCCATCTTATTTCCAATAAGCTTTGTTTGATAATTATTCTTCTTGATAGCAACAAGCAGTTCAAGATAAAACATTTCTTCAAACTTAAATCTGCGTTTTGCCTGCTCAAACAATTCTTTGCTTTGCGGATAATGATAATTTTTAACAGCAGTTATCAAATCAATCAACTTATGCTGTGCAATTATTTCCTGCGGAAGAGTTTCTTCAAGATTATCAACATAACTTTCAACTGCGGTGTTTATAATTCGGCGTAGGCTTAAATCACCAATGTTTTTTTGTTTTAGCTCTTTTGGAATTCTGTAGAAAGGAATAATCTTTCCCGTATTAAGAAAGCTTTGTGTTTCTTCCTCGGTTATCTTATCAAAATCCGGATGAACAATTTGAAGCTTGTTATAATTTATTTCCGGTTTACCTGAGATTGCAAAATAATCTCCTTCATTAAAAACGGAATGAAAATATTTTACTCCATGAAACCAAACACATTCTATAAAACCGGATGAATCTCTGAACTGAACTTTTAGTATTTCTTTTCTGCCAAGATTTCTTTTTTCTTTATCAGCAACTTTTCCAATGATAGTCACTTCACCATCATAACCATTCATTGCGTAACCATAAGCGCGTGCTGTGGTTAATACTGTTGTGCGATCAAGATGGCGAGAAGGGAAGTAAAAAATTAAATCACGAATTGTATTGATGCCAATTTTTGAAAATGATTCGGCTCGTTTCGGTCCAACAGATTTGATGTATTGAACGGAAGACTCAAGAATATTTTCTTTTGTTGATTTCACTGCCCGAAAAATAGATTGTTATGGGAGCAAACTCAACTGTACTTATAATTATTAAGTGATATTTTTTTAACTTTCCGCACAACGAAATAAAGGAATTATCATTGGATTGGAAATTACTCTTAACAGATGACCGTCTTGGAATTGAAAAAAGTCAACTATCAAAAAAAGATGGACGAAGCCAGTTTCAAAAAGATTTTGATCGAATAGTTTTTTCTCCAGCTTTTAGAAGATTGCAGGATAAGACACAGGTTTTTCCATTACCTGAAAGTGATTTTGTTCATACAAGATTAACTCATAGTCTGGAAGTTTCTGTTGTAGGAAGATCACTTGGGAATCTTGTAGGAGAAAGAATAATTACCAAGCATCCAAAGCTAAAAAAAGATTTTACACAATTTCATTTTGGAGAAATTGTTGCCGCGGCTTGTCTTGCTCACGATATTGGCAATCCTCCTTTCGGTCATTCCGGTGAAGATGCAATTGCTGAATATTTTAAAAATGGGAATGGAAAAAAGTTTAAAGAAGAAATTGCTGATGAAAAGAAATGGAACGACTTAATTCGTTTTGAAGGTAATGCACAGGGATTTAGAATCATTACTAAGCTTCTTAACCAGGATGTTAAAGGCGGATTGCAATTAACTTATGCAACGCTTTCGGCATTAAATAAATATCCTAAAGAATCTTTAACAGATATAGAAATTAAACACGCAAAAGGACATAAAAACATTTACAAGAAATTTGGATTCTTCCAATCAGAGAAAAATATTTTTTTTCACGTTGCAGAAAAAACAGGATTATCAAAACCAAACAAAAATGAAAAATATTTATGGCATCGTCATCCACTTTCTTTTCTTGTAGAAGCTGCTGATGATATCTGTTACAGCATTATGGATCTTGAGGATGGATTTCGTCTTGGATTATTAACGTTCAAAGAAACAGAAAGTTTATTATTGCCTTTAATCCATAAAAAAGATTTAACAGGTTACAAAAATCGTGATGACAATGAAAAAGTTGGATACCTACGTGCAAAAGCTATTAGTGATTTGGTTAATGATGTAGCAATTGCATTTGTAGAGAATGAGAAAGAAATACTTGATGGAAGTTTTAATAAAGAGTTAGTAACAGTAATCAGTAAAGCAAATGCACTTAAGAAAATTGAGAAAGCATCCATTGCAAAAATCTACCGACACAGAAGTGTTGTTGAACGTGAAGCAGCTGGTTATGAGGTTCTTGGTGGATTGCTTGATACTTTTATAACTGCTTACAATGAGTATTCAGGACATCAATTATCTCCAAAGAATCGTTCTATAATCAATCTTATTCCCAAAAGATTTTTTTATGGAGAAAAAGAAAACCCTGAGCTTTATCATCGCTTACTTAGAATAATTGATTTTGTATCTGGAATGACAGACTCATATGCAGTTTCTATCTTCAGAAAAATAAAAGGAATATCCTTACCAGGAGGAAGAGTAACAGAATAATTTAATTGCAATAGAACGCGGATGAAACGGATCTTGCGGGTTTACGCAGATTAAAACATGAGTATTTATATGCTGCACGAAAATATTACGAAAAAGATAATAGAAGCTTATTATAAGGTTTATAATACTCTGGGTTATGGATTTCTTGAAAAGGTTTATGAGAATGCTTTAAAAATTGAACTCAAGAGATTGAATTTAAAAGTCGATCAGCAAAAGAGCATTAAAGTATTGTATGAGACGTTTGAAGTAGGAGATTATTTTACAGATTTAATTGTTGAGGATCTAGTTATTGTTGAATTAAAAGCTGCTGAAAGTTTATGCGAAGAACACGAAGCAAAGTTAATTAATATCTAAAAGCTACAAATCTTGAAGTTGGATTATTATTAAACTTTGGAAAAAAAACAGAATTTAAATTTCAAATGATCGAAAAGCCGTACGAACCAGCGTAATCCGCGATATCCGTGTTCTATTGGGTCTTGTGTTAGTGTCTTTCGGTTTTCATATCGCGAGTCATAAGATCAGTAGTTGCTTTAACAGGATCTTTATCTTCAAACAATATTTTATAAACTTCTGTTGTGATTGGAGTTTCTACATTATTTTTTTCTGCAAGTTTAGAAGCAGAGCGACTAGTTTCAACACCTTCAGCAACCATTTCCATACTCTTTAAAACTTCTTTAAGGGTTTTGCCTTTCCCAATTTGTTCACCAACATAACGGTTACGGCTATGCTTACTCATACAAGTAACAATCAAATCACCCATTCCAGAAAGTCCTGCAAAAGTTTCCGGTCTTGCACCCATTGCTAAACCAAGTCGAGAAATTTCTGCAACTCCACGAGTCATAATCGCAGCTTTTGTATTATCACCAAAACCGGCACCATCAATAATTCCAGCTCCAATTGCAATTACATTTTTAAATGCACCGCCAAGCTCAACACCTAGAATATCTGTTGAAGAATAAACACGGAAGTATGAATTCATAAAAGCAGCTTGTATTGATTTTGAAGTTTCATGTTCAATTGATGCAGCAACTACAGCAGTTGGGATTCTTCTGCAAACTTCTTCAGCGTGTGATGGACCAGATAGAACTCCAATTTGCTCTTCAGATAAATTTGGATGAACTTCTTTTAGCATCTGCGACATTGTCATCAAATGTTTATTCTCAATTCCTTTTGCTACACTAACAAGAATAGAATTTTTAATATCAGAATAACTTACTTCATCAATAACAGAGCGAAGAAATTGCGAAGGTACAGCAAGAACAATTAAGTTTTTTTGATGAACAGACTCTTTTAAATCGTGAGTTATAGAAATTTCTTTTGGAATTGGTACGCCTGGAAGGTAAATGGAGTTAATCCTTTTTTTGATTAACTCTTTAACATATTTTTTTTGATATTCCCAAAGAGTGACCTGGTGACCATTGTAGTGGAGAAGAATACCAAGAGTAGTTCCCCAGCCACCGGCTCCAAGTACAGAAATTTTCATTACTTCTTTTTCTTAAAGCTAATTTTACTTTCTGTTCCGTTAATCAATCGCATAACATTTTTGCGATGAGTAAAAACAACAAGTAATGAAACAGCAGCTACAAAAGGCAGTATTGTTCCATAACTCTGGATATGATCGTGAAGAATATTTTCTCTGAAAATTAGAGTAAATGGAATTGATAATGCAGCTAATATTGAACCGAGAGAAACATAACGTGAAATTGTAACGACAATAATAAAAATTCCAAGAGCAACTAACATATCAACAGTAATAATCATTATTAACATACCAAGTGCAGTTGCAATTCCTTTACCACCACGGAAGCCTGCAAAAATTGTCCAGATATGTCCGATAACTGCAGCAATGCCAGCGATAATTTGAACCAATGTAAAATCATCAAATGGAGAAACGTTCTGAAATGGTAGGCCGCCATAATGTAATCTTGCAACAACAACAACAGCCACTGCGCCTTTAAGTGCATCTAATAAAATTACGAGCAACCCTTTTTTCCAGCCTAATACGCGCATAACATTTGTACCGCCAGCATTTCCGCTGCCATGTTCACGAATATCTATACCGTGTGAAAGCTTACTAATAATTATGCTCGTTGGTATTGAGCCAACCAGGTAAGCGAGAATTATGATTGTTGCTAATAAAAACATTATAAATCCAAAAGATTGTGATAAAACCTAAACAATAAATTCTAAATAAACAACGTATAGAAATATTTGATATTTAGAAAGATTTTTATATTACGTTCCGTTAGATAATTATTATTATTGATCGATTCATAATATTATTGAATAGAATCACCATTATTATGCCAGTAATTAGAAAAATCTGCGATAATCTCACTTTTAATCGATTTTAAGACATCATCTACATAATTAGCGGATTTCATACCAACTAAAGTTGTGGTTACTTGAGGTACACTATTAATTAATAGTATAGCCTTTTGCGAAAGTGATAATTTTTGCTGTTCATTATTGGCAAATTTATCAATTGCTTTATGGAAAATCTCATTATCCTGGTTCTTCTTTTTAGCCAAATTGCTGAAAATTGAGTCCAATAAAATGTTTGTAGTTACTGCATAATTTCTAAGTGCACGCACAACATTCTGATCATCAGGAAAATTTTTTCCAATTTCATTGATGGCAAAATTTGCACGAGGAATTAAATAAGTACTTTTTATCTCATTAAAATTGCCTGGATTTTCAAACTTCCTGTAGTTTGATTTTAGAATTGTTGAAAGTGAAATACAATCAGTAACATTTTTTTTCTCACTTGCACTCGATCCCATATAATTAACGTACTTTTCAATAAGATTAGATTCTTGTTGGCTCAAGTCATCAATCAAACTAGAAATTTCGTTGTCATTTCGATCTTCCGTAACTGGATAATCAGCTAATCTGATAAGCCTGTTTTTGTTGATGGCATTTAAAGGGCGATTAACTAAAACTCCAAGATTATTTTCTCCCGCAAATTGTAAAAAAGTTTTTGTTCCTTTTTTCTGATTTAATATATTCATCCCGCCGTTTTCAACAAGATTCATTGGAAACTGAACAACAGCAAAGTGATTTTGTTTAGATATCTCGTTTGCAATAGAAATAACTTTTTCCAGCGAGGTAAAATTTTGTTTTGTTTCTTTCTCGGCAAATGTATTTGATGAAATTCCATAATAAGAAATTCTACCTTGATCAACTTCTTTTTCTAAGTGGATGAATGTATCTTTAATTCGTCGATAGTATTCCCGCTCCCGTCTTTCCGGGTCAGAAATGATGGAGTAAGTTAAAAAATATTCAGGATTGTGTAGAAGATAAACATCAATCTTTTCTAAATTTAATCTTTGCAAAGAAAGAGTAATTTGATTTTCTAAAAAATCTGAACTTATACAATGCCACAAATCATTTGTACACTTTACAATATCGGTAAATGCTTTTCCAGAATTTTCTCTATCCATTCCAATTTTAAGATTTGAGCCTTGCAGATACCCGCCTTTGGAAACAACAATAACTTCATCTCTGCTTAATTGGTTATCAGAAAAAAGATTGTTTAAAACTTTTCCAACAAGAATTTCGCTTCCACCATCAGAATAATTTGAAGAAGTATCAATTACATTAATTCCTGAAAGTAGTGCTTTCTCCAAAGCTCTTTGATGCTGTGGAATTCCATCATCTATTCGGTAACATCCAAATCCACAAATTGATGCATTAAATTCTGTTTTTCCTAGTATTTTGGATTTAATATCCGGATACTTAGCAAAGTAGTTTTTTGTAGATTCTGATGAAGCCATAAATTCCGAAAATGATAAAATTGTGATGCAAAGCTATGAAAATAGAACAGATTCTCAAGTTTTTAAGTCAAAAAATTTCTTACATAGTAAAATCTTTTCTTTAAAACTTTAATGCTATATATTTACAGCCCAAAATGATAGGATTATAAAAATGGCAAAAGTTCAGAGTTTTGCGGATAAAGCAAAAGGCAAGAAAAAAGTTGAAGGCGTAACTGTAAAGGTTATTAAAAGCATGAAGACCGATGGCGGCGCATATAAATTCAACGAAAAATTTGTTAAACTTGCAGATATTAGCAAAGTAACAGATATCAAATAATTTTAGCGTTCGATTTTTAATCGAACAGTTCAGGATTTAAGGCTCCTTCTAAATGAAGGAGTTTTTCTTTTATAGCAAGTCCGCCAGCATAACCAACCAAAGTTCCATTTGCACCAATTACACGGTGACAGGGAATTATAATAGCAATTGGATTTTGCCCGTTTGCTTTTCCTACAGCGCGAATTGCTTTCACATCACCAAGTTTTTCAGATAATGATTTGTAACTGATAGTTTTTCCATAAGGAATTTTCTGTAATTCATTCCAAACTTTTTTTTGAAAATCCGTCCCTTCGATATCAAGCGGTATATCAAACTCTTTTCTTGTTCCTGCAAAGTATTCTTTAAGTTGATTAAAAATTCCAAACAGATAAGGATCATCACTTCTAAGTTTTGTAGCGGTGGATAATTCAGTTATTTCTTTTGTGGGATTAAAGAAAATTCTTTTTATTCCTATAGATGAAGCAAGAACAGCTATTTTAATTCCATTAAATGTTTCTTCTGAGGAATAATTTATTGTGTTCATATAACATCTGAAATTATTTGTTGTCATTCCCGCACAGGCGGGAATCCAAAGACAGATATAAAAATAGATTCCCACTTTCGTGGGAATGACAAATCTAACATTTGATTGTTAGAAAAATTTTAATAATAACTAAATCTATTTAAGCAGGGACTACATTTATAGCAGGATTAACATCACGTTTTAACAATCCTTCAATCGCAGTAAGTGTTCCGCTGATAGAACTTGGGCAACTGCCGCAAGCACCCTGATAACGAATCTTAACAGTGTAACCTTCCAAACCTAAAACTTCTAAACCGCCGCCATCGCCGGCTAATGCTGGTCTTACTTTCTGATCAAGTAAAATATTTATTTGTTTCAACAGTTCATTTGATTCTTCATCACTTACAGAAATTTCCTTTTCAGCAGGAATTAAATTCTTATCAAAATTCTTTAAAAAATTAATGAAAGGTCTTTGTATCTGTCCCCAATTATTTTCTGCTGATTTTTCAATAGTAACAAACTTATCCATATAGAATACAGAAACAACACCATCAATTTCAAATATTCCTTTAGCAAAAGGATCATCCTGTGCAGATAATTTATCCGCGTATTGTCTTGTTTCGATATTTAATAATTTCTCATTCAAAATAAATTTTAATGCATGTGGATTAGGAGTTAAATCAACATCTTCTACCATTAACATAATTGCACCTTTCTTGTTTATACTTATGCTAAAAATAAACTTTCATAGTTTACTCTGCAAGTCAGTTAAATCTTATGATGATAAATCGCATAGATTTCTTTTTAGAATTGAAGTTAAAAGCTATTTTTGAGCACAAAAATCTGAGAATTAAATGAAAAAAATACTAATTGTTTTTACCGGCGGCACTTTTTCAATGATGATAGATGAAAAAACCGGCGGCGCAATTCCAAGATATTCTGGAAATGAGTTGCTTGGAATGATTCCTCAAGCAAAATCATTGGCGGATATAGAATGTTTTGATTTTGGAAAATATCCCGGACCGCACGTAACTCCAGAACTTATGCTTGATTTATCAAAAAAAATAAATGCTAAACTAAAATCAGATAAGTTTGATGGAGTAGTTGTAACCCACGGATCAGACACGCTTGAAGAAACTGCATACTTTTTAGATTTAACAATCAAGACAGAAATTCCAATTGTAGTAATTGGAGCAATGAAAAACAGTTCTGAACCGGATTGGGATGGACCGCGGAATCTAATCGATGCTTTGCATATTTGCTTGAATCAAAACTCAAAAAATCTTGGCGTGCTTGTTTGTCTAAATGGAGAAATAAATGCCGCAAGCGAAGTAACAAAAATTTATTCTGATTCTGTTGAATCATTTAAGAGTTTGGATTTTGGAACTCTTGGATTTGTACAAAAGGGCAGAGTAATACTTAATCGGTTGCCAAGACATCTTGAAACGATCCAAACAGAAAAAATAAATACAAATGTAGATCTGCTTACGGTTTACGCAGGAATGGATGAAAAGTTTTTTAAGTTTTCCGCAAACAGCAAAGTTGATGGAATTGTAGTTGAAGCGCTTGGCGTTGGTAATGTTCCTCCGCCAGCGTTTGATGGAATCAAATACGCAGTTGAAAAAGGAATTCCGGTCGTGCTTACATCCCGCTGTCCGGCAGGAGAAACAGATGCTGTTTATAGTTATCCTGGCGCAGGCAAACATCTTCATGATCTTGGTGTGATCTTTTCTGATTATCTTAACGGACAAAAAGCCAGAATTAAATTGATGATTGTTCTTGGTTTAACTAACAAACAGGATGAAATAAGAAAATATTTTGAATAAATAATTTTAACTATCAATCATCTTATTGAGATAATCTCTTAACAAAACCATTTCTTTTTTTGTTGAAGATTTTATTTCTGCCGGTAGATTTTTTGTAACTGAAGTATTAAGCAGTTCATAAATCCTGTGCACATGCACAGTAAAAGTATATCTAAAATGATCACGCTTCCACTCATCATCTTTTTTCTTTTTAGATATCAATTCGAAATCTTTTTTTAATTGTTCAAGAAGAAAATCGAGACGGGGTTTTATCTGATTGTTCATTAAGCCGAGAATTGTTTTAAATGATGATTAAGATGAAGGTAACACAATCTTGCCCATTGTTTTGTGTTCATTCTTCCAAATGCTGGATGAACTTGAATTGGCTTTTGTTCTGCGATATTCTTAAAATCTTTAACTAATGAAAGCAAAATCTTTTTATCATCCTCAAATGCAGTCGGTTTAGTTCCGCCAATACCTTGTTTTAATTCAGGAACTGTTTCAACTTTCCCTTTTGGAGCGGGCATTCCTAAAAAAATTAAATGTTTTACCAAAGTTTTCATAAAAAAATTTCCAACATACTTTGTTGGAAGTATACCAACACCCATTTTAATTTGGTCTGAACAATGACATATCATTTCATTTACAGTCATCTTTCCCCATAAGCGTGGTGAATTTTCATTTAATGAAGTGATTCTGCTCTCAATTTCTCTAAGTGTTGATGATTCTAAAATATTTTTCATACTAAGTTTTATGTAACTCCTCAATATCTACTTTTACGACATCATTTATTGTTCGTCCTAGAAATAACTCAGCAACTTGTTTAAATGTTGTTGGAATATCACTTACATACACATCCAAATTACCGGGCACTGCGGAGTTTGTTTCTAATCCAATTCTACTTATTTCATTTCGTACAACTTCTGCCGCTGCAATTCCGGAATCAATTAGCTTAACATCTTTACCAATTACTTCCTGGATTACATCTGCAAGTATCGGATAGTGAGTGCAGCCAAGAACTAAAGTATCAATATCCTTTTCTCTCAATTCTTTTAAATACTCTTCTGCAATTTCATACGTTGCACGATGATGAGTCCAGCCTTCTTCCGCAATCGGCACAAACAGCGGGCATGCTTTTTCAAAAACTTCTATTTTACTATCAATTTCTTTTATTGCATTTGAATAAGCATTATTGTTAATTGTGGCACGAGTTCCGATAACTCCAATTCTTCCGTTTCTTGTTTCCTTATATGCCATATCGGCACCTGGTAATATTACTCCGATTACAGGCACAGTAAACTTATTTCTCAACTCCGGAATTGCAATTGATGAAGCAGTATTGCACGCAACCACAACAGCTTTAACATTTTTGTGGAGCAAAAAATTTGTGTTCTGTATTGAGTAATCAATTACAGTTGCATTTGATTTTGATCCATATGGAACTCGAGCAGTATCTCCAAAATAAACTATGCTTTCTCTTGGAAGAACTGATGATAATCTTTTTACAACAGTCAAACCGCCAATACCGGAATCAAAAACTCCGATCGGCATTTCTTTTTCCATAAAATTCAATTGTGCACCTACAAAATTTGTGTAATTGTTTCCGTTAATTCCGAAATAATAAATTGGTAATCATTTTGCGAAACTTTATGTCCATTTCTATCCAGCACATAAAATGAATCCACGATGTCATCACCTTTGGTAGAAATTTTTGCAAAGTAAATTATCAATCCAAGTTGATTCATTTTATTTGTTACGTGATATAAAAATCCTAATCTATCAGGTGAGTGAACATCTAAAATTGTGTAACGATCATGTTTTTCAAATGTAATTTTAATTTGTCCGCTCCGCTTAAACAGTTTGTTTTCAATTCTCCACCAGCGGGATTTTAATTTAAATATTTCCTGGTGAAGTTCTAAAAATCCGTTTATTACGGAATAAAAATCCTCTTTGATTTTTTCATACTTTGCTGTATCAACTCGCTTGTGGGACCTGAAATCAGTGACGAGAAAGGTGTCAATCACAATTCCATCTTTACGTGTAAATATTTTTGCCGAGTGAATATTAGCATCGTTAATTGCAAAAACACCGCAAAGTTTTGAGAGAAGTGAAGGGAAATCTTTTGTTATCACTGTAACATTTGTAAAATCATCAAGCTCTTTAAATAAAACAGAAACACTATCACCTTTTAAAATTTCTTCAACGTGCAAGGCAATCTCTTCATCACTAAAATGGTTTGCATATCCCAAATCATCGTGCAAAGAATCAAAATGATCCTGTACATTATTTTCAGTAATCTTATCTGAATGTTTGGAAATATCTTTTGGTGCGGAATAAATTGTTGAGTAAAGAAGTTCTTCACCGGAAATCTTTTCCTGAATCATAGATTTGCTTCTTCTGTAAAGTTCTGAAAGCAATTCAGCTTTCCACGAAGTCCAGACAGCCGGATTAACCGCAGAAAGATCAGCATAAGTAATAAGATAAAGTAAATCAAGATCTTCAAGCGAATTAAAATTAGCAGCAAAATTATTTAATGTTTCAGGATCGTTAAGATTTCTTCTAAAAGCAACCTGTTCCATCATCAGATGATTCTTTACAAGAAAGCAAACTTTATCAATTTCATTTTCATCATAACCAAGCCGTACCATAACTGATGAAGCCATTTCTGCGCCGATAATTTCGTGCCCGGATAGATCAATCGGTTTTGCAATATCGTGCAGCAGCAAAGCAAGATTTAAAATTTCTTTATCTTTAATTGTATTGTATATCTTTCCAAAAGTGGAATTTTCATTGTAAAGTTTTTCAAGATTTTTTATAGTAATCAGAGTGTGTTCATCAGCAGTGTAGCAATGATAAACACCGTGCTGCATAAATCCGTTTAGATCACCAAACTCAGGAAGAAAAGCACCAAGTACACCAAGTTCATTCATAATTGCAAGAGTTGATCCAACGTTTCGTGGAAATTTTAGAATCTCTCTAAAGAAAACAGAGGATTCCGGCTGCGACCAATTATTATCTTCAGCATTTTCAGTTGCCTCAATAATTTTTGTGCGAAGGTTATCATCAAATCCGGAATTATGATAAGCCCTATAGTAAAACACCCTGAAAATATCTGATAGAGTGAGGGTAACGTCTTTTTTAAGATATATTACTTTGTTTTTAATATAAAAATCTTCATCAAGATCATATGCAAGAGAATCGGGCAGTGGATTTAAATACTCAACTTTATATTTTTTAATAATTGAATGACTTACTCTGAATATTATATTAGTGGCGGCAAAATATTTTTTCATAAAAGACATCAAGTTATTTTCATCATAGCCATAAATTGCAGCAAGTTTTACCTGATTTAGAAACTCGAATCTATCTGTTTTGGATTTTGTCGTTATATGAAGAAGATGCCGTATTGAAATAACTAACTTATAACTTTCAAGTAACCGCTTACTTTCTGAAAGTGTTGTTAATTTATTTTTTTTTAAATGATTAATAAAAATTTCTGCTTGTGTAAGTTCATGCTGAGAGTTTAACAACTGCTTATTGCTTATCATCAGCATCCATTCAATGGATTGAAAATCTCGTAAACCGCCGGCAGACATTTTAACATTTGGTTCAAGCATCTTAGGTGAATCACCATATTTTTCATGGCGCTGTCTTACATCTTCAATAAAATTTGTAATTAGTAATTTTTTAGAATCATCATTAATTGAATCTAATAATGCGGAGTTCCATTTATTATAAAGCGAATCACTGCCAGTAATAAAACGTGTTTCAAAAAACTGGGTAAATGTGTGAAGATCTGCTGTTAAATATTTTTTTATATCGGATAGTTCACGAACAGTATGCGAAGCTTCAATTCCTCCGTCCCACAAACTTGTAATTAATTCCTTAATATCAGCATCATCATTTTCTATTGAATCAGAAATGATCATCAGGTCGATATCAGAATATGGAGAAAGTTCACGTCTGCTAAAACTGCCGGCAGATGCTAATGCAAAAGAAAATTTTTTATCAGCCAGAATTATTCTGATAGTGTCTTCAATAAGGACACTGTAATTTTTGCTAAACACAAACGCATCAGTCTTACCTGCGTATTCAGCAAACTGAGTTTCTCTTTCTTTAAGGAATCCCTTTTTTATTTCAAGTAAATGCAGCATAACTCTCTATTATAGATACATATTAAAAAATAGTAGTTGATACAAAAAATATCCTGTTATAAAAACGTATGATTGCATGAATGAATGATTGCATGACTACAAATTAAAACCAAGTAACCATGCTGTCATGCATCCATGCACTCATGCTTCTTTACATTATTTTTAACTCAATTTTTAAGAAAATCATCATCGTCATAGTCATCATCAAAATCCCAGTAATCTTCATCCTCATATTCAGCTTCTATAACAGAAGAAATTCCACCACGAGGGTTAAACTCCGCTGTAATTTTCATCCATCTTGGTTGAATAACTTCAACAAGGTCATCAAGAATTTTATTTGTAACACTTTCAAAAAATATTCCATCGTTGCGATAAGATTGAAGATAGAACTTATAAGATTTTAACTCTACACACAGTTCATCAGGAATATACTCAAGAGTAATTGTTGCAAAATCCGGCTGCCCGGTTTTGGGGCAGAGAGAAGTAAATTCTGGTGCGATATGCTTTATTTCGTAATCTCTGTTTGGATATTGGTTTTCAAATGTTTCTAATAAACTTAGTTTGTTGTTAACAAGTTTTAGTTTGTCGCTCATATTATTTCCTTATACTTTTTAGGTTCCCATCTTAACGAGAATAATAAATGAAAAAATCTATTTAATATTTTGGTCTAATTTTATACTTAATTGGATCTTCAAATCCAGCTTGTTGAAAGCCTCTTAAACGAAGTGCGCAGCTATCACAAACTCCGCAGGCTTCGTCTTCATTTTGGTAGCAACTCCATGTTAAATGAAGCGGCGCATCAAGTTCAATACCTTTCTTAACAATTTCTGTCTTGGATAAGTTTATAATCGGAGTAACAATTTTAATATTTGTCTCTGGTTTTGTTCCAAGATCAATCATTTTTTCGTAGGCGGAAAAAAAATCAGGCCTGCAATCGGGATATCCGGACGAATCTTCATAAACTGCTCCAATAAAAACAGTTGTTGCATTTAACACTTCTGCCCAGCTTACACACGCAGAGAGTATGTTAGCATTTCTAAACGGCACATAAGAAGTAGGAATTTCCTGATTATTCAAATCAGCTTTTGATACTTCAATATTTTTATCTGTAAGAGATGATCCACCAATCTTTGCAAGATGAGTGTAATCAATAATTAATCTTTTTTTAACCCTGTAATGATCTGCAATTTCGTTAAATGATTTGAGTTCACGGTTAACAGTCCGCTGTCCGTAGTTTATATGTGCAAAAGCAAGTTCGTAATCAAGATTTGCAATAGCGGCAGTAACACAACTATCCATTCCTCCGCTTAAGGCAATAACTGCAATATTATTTTTTGATGACTGCATAGCTAAATAATAAATTCTAAATTTTTTTTGCATAGATGCTTGGACTTGCATGAATGCATTAAGTTGCTTGGGTGCATGCAATTGCATGAACGCATGATTTGAAAAATCTTTACTTCAAAATACAAAAAAGGATTAAAAGAATTTTGGGATAAATTGTTGAAGTTCTTCGCGTCCTTGGAGTGAAACTGCAGATTAATTTCTGGCTCCCAAAGGGATGGTTATGCTAAAGAGCTTGAAGATAAGAAACGAAAGGTCGCAGAGTTTAAGACCTTATTTTTTTTGAGTAGTTCTGTACTATGAGTAATGTTCCGATAATTAAACTTATAATTGCAGAAAAAAAGAATGGAATTTGTGAACCAAATTTATCCCACAAAACTCCTGTAAAAAATGATCCATGCATAATTGAAAAACTTGATAGCATTGTTAGTAAGCCAATTGCAGAGCCGCGTTGTTCATCTGGAATTAAATCTGAAATCCAGGCTTTTGAAATACCTTCTGTGGCTGCGGCATAGATTCCATATAGACCGAATAAAATCCATATTAAATTGATATTATCGAGGAATGCAAATCCAAAATAGACAACTGAGAAAATTATCAAACCAAACGTAAAAACTTTTTGTTTGCCAAATTTATCTGATAATCCACCTAAAGGATAAGAAGCGGCAGCGTATATAAGATTGTAAAACACGTATCCAAATATTGCCACCGAGCTGGAGTTTGAAATATCGTTTGATTTTAATATCAGAAAGACATCGCTGCTGTTAACAAAAGAAAATGTAGTAATTAAAATTAAAATTTTCTTGTATTCTGTTGGGGCTGATTTCCAAAATCCCAAATAATTATTTTTGCTTGTTACGTTTGCTGAGTTTTGTTTGTCTTTAACTAAAATTGTAAATAGAACTGCAATGGCTGATGGAAAAAACGCAACTAAAAAAATCAATTGAAAATTGTTTGGATAAATGTTTAGTAAGATCAAAGCAACAGCTGGTCCGATTGCTGCGCCTAAAGTATCCATTGCCCGATGAAAACCAAACACTGCGCCTGAATTTCCATCAGAGTAACTTGCAAGTAATGCATCACGTGGTGCTGTTCTTACTCCTTTTCCGATTCTGTCTGAAACTCTTGAGAATAAAACAGTTGGAATGTTTTGGAAAATTCCAGGTAAAGGTTTTGCAATTGCGGAAATGCTGTATCCAATCATAACGAAAACACTCCGCTTGCCAACTTTATCAGATAGATTCCCAAAGTATCCTTTTAGCAATCCCGCGGTGACTTCTGCGATTCCTTCTATAACGCCTACAAGAGTCATTGATGAACCTAAAACCGTTGTCTGAAAAATCGGCGTAATTGGATAAAGCATCTCGCTGGCAATGTCTGTAAACAGACTTACTATTCCGAGAATAAAAACTTGTTTGGATATTTTTGATTTCATCTATTATAATTTTCTTTGCGTCTCTGCGTGAAGATTTTTTAGTTGCATTTCGCGCAAAGGTACTGTGTAAAAAGTCAATAATTATATTAAAATATATTAAATAAAAACTAAATGTGAGTTATCGACATAAGCCGGATTATGATTTGGTATATAATCAACATTATTCTAAAAAATTATGTAAATAAGAATAAGTAGTTTTCTTGCAACTACAACAATAGCTGCTTTCTTGAGTTCTTTTTAATTTCTAAACGAACGTAAAGTTGCTTTAATCTTGGATTCTACTTTCAAGCAGATAATGCAGGCATATAAACAGCTTGACGCAAATATCTGTTCCCCTTTTTTGAAATAGATATTGTGTCTCTTCAGTCCAGATTCAATGTAAACTACATCTATGCTTGGGTAGCTGGCAAGTTGTTTTGTGTTCTCAATTAGAGCAAATCCGTTTGTTTCAGCAATGATAGAAACTGCAGTCATAAAACCAACCCCTTCTGTCTTGTCGATCATGTTAAAACTCGATCATTAAGATCAGAATCTTTTTCTACAAGCCCTCTGATTTGTTGTTCGATTTCTTTTAGCTGCTTTTGAAAGACAGCTAAGGTTTTATGGCTTCTCTGTATGGATTGTTTTAATGGCTGGTAAGAATATTCTTTTAAATGCAGCTGATTCTTTACCTGTGCTGCCATAAATTTAATTGATTGATGTTCTCTTGTAAGAGATTTTAGAGCCTAAATTACAGGGCTTGATAGTTGCTAAAGCTGCATTTCTCTTTCAGGAGCAAACTGAGTGATCATTTGGGCATCAAGATTATCTGTTTTTGATTTGATGTCCAGAGTTTTTGAATAATTCTTAGTTTTATTTGGTAGGACCACAATAACTTTCTGGTGTTTTTCAGTTAGAAAGTAAGAAAGGTTTTTATAATAAACTCCCATAGCTTCTATAACAAAATAGTAGAGTTGCATTTGATGTTGCTTTGTTCTTTTTGGCAAACGACATCAGTTCTTTGAATCCTTTTTGGTTATTATCAACAGTTATTGGTTTAGTAATCTGCTGTTCCTGGTTTAAGTTAACCGTGCCGTAACTTACAGCTAAAGTATCATTTGATACATCTATTCCAACGACTTGTTTTATAATTTCCTTTAATTGTTTTTTAGAGATTATGGTTTTATGCTTCTTTGGAAACTTTTTTTGTATTGTTATTCGGGATTTCCAGTAAATGGAATCTCTAAGTACTGTTCAGTTTTTAAGACGCTTTTAGGAATGGTGAGTAATTTCTTTGTGGTGATATCAGATTACTGTATCTAGACACAAACCGCTCTACCATTCCTTAAGCCAATTTATTTATGAACAAATTTAATAATTGTACTAACTTTAAATAATGCTTCTGTCTTAGCATCCGAGACGCTAAGTAAATTACATAACCAATGCCATTATTGCCTTCTGAACATGCAATCTGTTTTCTGCTTCATCAAAGATTACTGAGTTAATCGAATCAGCAACTTCGTTTACAACCTCATCACCGCGATGTGCAGGTAAACAATGCATAAACAAGTAATCCTCTTTAGCATTCTTAACTAACTTTGGATTTACCTGGTACTTCATAAATTTCTTTCTGCGTTCAGCCGCTTCAGATTCCTGACCCATACTTGCCCAAACATCTGTGTAAACAATATCTGCATTCTTAACTGCGGCAACAGGATCTTCAAGTATTTCTACTTTGCTGCCCATATATTTTGCAAACTTCTTGGCATTGTCAACAATCTCTTTGTCAGGTTTATAACCGGATGGAGAAGCAATTGCTATATTCATTCCAACCTTTGAACATCCGTTTAATAGGCTATGAGCCATATTATTTCCATCACCAATGTATGCAAGTTTTAATCCTTGAAGTTTTCTTTTCTTCTCAAGTACAGTAAACAAATCTGTTAGAACCTGGCAAGGATGAAGAAGATCAGTTAATCCATTTATTACAGGAATGTTTGCATACTTAGCAAGATTTGTAACATCGCTATGTGCAAAAGTACGAATCATAATTCCATCTAAATATCTTGCGAGTACTTTTGCTGTATCTTCAATACTTTCACTTGTTCCAAGCTGCAAATCGTTTGGTCCAAAGTATAATCCAATTCCGCCAAGCTGATATATGCCAACTTCAAATGAAACCCTGGTTCTTGTAGATCTTTTTGTAAAGATCATTCCAAGTGTTTTACCCTCGAGCAAACGATGTGGCTCGCCAGTGTATTTTTTTTCTTTAAGAGATTTACTTACATCAAAAATCTCATAAATTTCTTCAAGTGTAAGATCAGCAATAGAAATTAAATCTTTGCCTTTCATATTAACTGCCATAAGTACTCCAATCTTATTTTATAGAAATAAATATTTTAATAATTTCAAGTTTAAGATCAAGCCTGTCTGCGGGTAGGCAGGTTCAAGAAAAAACAATCAACTACTTACTTCCGACAATTCTTGTCCCGCCTTCAGGATTACCAAGCATTGTTGAATCAGTGATAACAGTTTCTTTTCCTCCGCCTTTTACAAATTTTATTGCAGCAAGAATTTTGGGTCCCATACTTCCAGCAGCAAACTCACCTTCATCATAATATTTTTGAGCTTCATCAACCGTAATTATATCCAATTCCTTTTGATCTGGTTTATGAAACCTTAAACAAACTTTAGGAACATCCGTAAGTATATAAAAAGCCTCAGCACCAATTTCTGCAGCTAGTAAAGCTGACGCATGGTCTTTATCAATAACCGCTTCAACTCCATATAGTTTATTATCTCCCCCTCTATAAACAGGGACACCGCCGCCACCGGAAGCAATAACTACATTTCCTTTATTAACTAAATCTTTAATTACTTTTTTATTTAAAATATCCTGTGGCTGTGGAGATGGAACAACTCTTCTCCAGCCTCGTTTTCTTGGATCTTCTTTGAAGACAAAATTATTTACTCTTGCAAGAAGATCCGCTTCCTCTTTCAGATAAAATGCACCGACTGGTTTCGTAGGGTTTTGAAATGCCGCGTCATTTTTATCCACCAAAACTTGTGTTACAAGTGTCACCACATTTTTTTTGATCTTCTGATCTTTGAAAAGATTATAAACTTGTCGTTCAATCATATAGCCAATTCCACCCTGTGAATCAGCTACACAAATATCTAATGGCATTTTGGGAATTTTGTAGTTGTTGTACCCTGCTTCATTACGCAGCATAATATTCCCAACCTGTGGACCGTTACCATGAGTAATTACAAGATTGTAACCTTCTTTAAGAAGATTTAAAAGACTGATACAAGTATCGTATGTATTTTTTTCTTGTTGCTGGATAGTGCCGATTTCATTTCCCCGTAAAAGCGCGTTTCCTCCTAGAGCAACTACTGCAGTTTTTTTCATGAAAATCTTTAAGAAATTA
>Ga0105105_10000367_pt1 | contig 20675 bp, 22 predicted proteins | sample PPLLaktember2015_4_FD_79108 | JGI IMG/M metagenome (GOLD analysis project Ga0105105, IMG submission 79108) | Freshwater sediment microbial communities from Prairie Pothole Lake near Jamestown, North Dakota, USA - PPLs Lake P8 Core (1) Depth... | ecosystem: Environmental > Aquatic > Freshwater >...
CGGGCGGCCCGCCGCGGGACCCGCGACGCCGCCGCGCTGCGCGACCGCCACGGCCGCCAGGTGCGGGATGCGCTGCGCGACAACCTCACCAGCCTGTATCGGCTGTGCACGGCCGCGGGCGAGGACTGCGAACGGATCGGCGAGGCGCTGCCGCCGTCGAGCTGAAGGCACCGGTGCGGAACGGCGTTTGACGGATCGCGCCGCGTCCCGCAAGGTGCGGCGATGTCCGCCGCCTCCCGCGGCCGGACCCTCCCCGCCACCCGATCCCCGCCCGCCATGAACGCACCGCTGCCCGTGCCCGCCACGCTGTCCACCTCGTCGGACCGCCTGTGGTCCTCGCTGATGACCCTCGCGAAGATCGGTGCGACGCCGCGCGGCGGCGTGCGGCGGCTGGCGCTGACCGAGCTCGACGGCGAGGGCCGCGCACTCGTCATCGGCTGGCTGCGCGAGGCGGGCTGCAGCGTCGCGACCGATGCCATCGGCAACGTCTACGCGATCCGCCCCGGCACCGATCCCGCCGCGCGCCCGGTCGCGATGGGCAGCCACGTCGACACGCAGCCCAATGGCGGGCGCTTCGACGGCAACTACGGGGTGCTCGCGGGCCTGGAGATCGTCCGGACGCTGAACGATGCCGGCATCGCCACGACCCGCCCGATCGCAGTCGCCATCTGGACCAACGAGGAAGGCACGCGCTTCCAGCCGGTGATGATGGGCTCGGGCGTGTTCGCCGGCGCCTTCACCGCCGAGCACTGCCGCGCCCAGAAGGACGCCGACGGCATCACGGTCGGCGAGGCGCTGGCCTCGATCGGCGCCGACGGCACCGATCCGATGCCGGCCTTCGACGCCTACTTCGAGGCGCACATCGAGCAGGGCCCGGTGCTCGAGCGCGAGGGCAAGGTCATCGGCATCGTCGAATCCGCGCTCGGCCAGCGCTGGTTCGACGTCGTCGTCGAGGGCCAGGACGCGCACGCCGGCCCGACGCCGCTGGAGATGCGCCGCGACGCGCTGCTGGCCGCCTCGCGCCTCGTCGTCGCGGTCCGCGAGGTCGCCCAGGCCCACCCGCACTACGCGCGCGGCACGGTCGGCCGGCTGATCGTCTCGCCGAACTCCCGCAACGTGATCCCCGGCCGCGTCGAGCTGAGCATCGACCTGCGCAATGCCGACGCCGCCACCCTCGACGCGATGGCCGATGCGGTGCGCGAGGCCGCCTCCCGGATCGCGGCCGAGGACAACGTGTCGATCTCGATCGAGCAGACGGTGCACTTCCCGCCCTGCGCCTTCGACCCGGCCCTGGTCGGCGCGATCGAGTCGACCGCCCAGGCCTTCGGCTACCCGGCCCGCCGGCTCGCGAGCGGCGCGGGCCACGACGCCGTCTACGTCGCCCGGACCTGTCCGGCCGCGATGGTCTTCGTGCCCTGCGAGAAGGGCATCAGCCACAACGAGATCGAGAACGCCGACCCCGCGCACCTGCATGCGGGCACCAACGTGATGCTGCACGCGGTGCTCGCACGCGCGAATCGCTGACCCGCGGCCGCCGATCCTGGACACCTTTCTCGCCGAGCAGCTCGCGGCGGCGCTCGGCCGACCCGCGAGCCTCGCGGTGCTCGCCGCGGTCGCGGGCGCGTTCGTGCTCGGCGGGGTGGTCAAGGGCCTGCTCGGCGTCGGCCTGCCGCTGGTGGTCGTGCCGCTGCTGGCGCTGGTGATCCCGAGCCCCAAGGCGATCGCGCTGATGGGCCTGCCCATCCTCGTGTCCAACGTCTTCCAGTCGCTCGACGGCGGGCACGTCCGCTATGCGCTGCGCCGCTTCGCCTGGCTGCTGGTGCCGATGGTGGTGATGACCGCCCTCACCGTCCGGTTCACGCTCGGCCTGCCGGTGCGCACGCTGAACATGTTCGTCGCCTGCGCGCTGCTGCTGGCGGTCGCGCTGATGGCCTGGAACCCGAAGCTCGACATCGATGCCGGCGGCGAGCGCCGCTGGGGCCTCGCGGTCGGCACGCTGTCGGGGCTGATGGGCGGCGTGTCGTCGCTGATGGGGCCGCTGGTGATCACCTACCTGGTCGCGCTGCGGCTCGACCGCGAGCGCTTCATCGGCTCCATCAGCGTGATCTACCTGCTGGGCGCGCTGCCGCTGTTCGGCTCGATGGCGCTGCTCGGCGTGCTCGGACTGCCCGAGGCGGTGCTCTCGGGGCTGGCGCTGGCACCGATGTTCGGCGGCATGGCGCTCGGCAAGCGGATGCGCCACCGCGTCGGCGAGCAGGGCTTCCGGCGCCTGCTGCTGGTGTTCCTCGTGATCGTCGCGACGCTGCTGCTGACCCGCTGACGCCCGCCTCAGGCAGCGCCGCCGCCGACCGCCACGCGCAGCACCAGCCCCGCCGCCATCAGCGCGAGCGTCGCCTTGAGCCAGCCGCGGTAGCGCGCGGGATCGGCGCGCTGGCGCAGGCGCAGCCCGGCGAAATAGCCGACCACGCCGACCGCCGCGATCGGCAGCGTCGCCTGGAGCACCGTCGCGTCGAACGCGCCGCGCTGGGCCATCAGCAGCGACTGCACCGTCTTGCCCGCGAAGAACAGCCAGTTCAGCGTCGCGATGATCGACACCACCGGCAGGTCGAGCAGCAGGAAGTAGATCAGCAGCATCGGGCCCGCGACGTTCAGCGCGCCTTCGCAGAAGCCCGCCGCCAGTCCGAACGGCACCGCGAGCAGCGTCGGGTGCGCGCGCGCGGCGGGCAGGTCGGTGTGGCCGAATCGGTCGAGCACCAGGTAGACGATCATCACGCCCGCCATCAGCAGCATCAGCAGGTCGGCCGGGACCGAGTGCAGCGCGTGCACGCCCGCCACCAGCCCGAGCGGCATCAGCGCCGCCAGCGGCCAGTGCTCGCGAAGCACCGCTCGCAGGTCGGCCTGACCGCGGTAGGCCCACAGCGTGCCGAGGGTGACCAGCAGTGTCGGCAGCACCAGCAGCGCGACCGCCGAGCGCCAGCCGAACAGCAGCCCGAAGAGCGGCGTGGCCAGCAGCGGGAATCCGATCCCGACGAAACCGTGCATCAGCCCCGCCGCGGCCGCGATGGCGGTCATCGCGGCCCAGTGGTGGGGGGCGAATCCCTGTGCGGCGGCGTCGATCATGGGCGCGGTGTGGTCGGATGCGCGACACGCGGACCGGGCAGCGGGCCGGACGGCGTCGACGCCGCCACGGTACACGATCGCTCCGCGGGCGCCTGCTGCGACGCGCCATCGAATCGGAATCCGGCCGCGCGATCCGAGGTCCCGCACGGGCGCGGCCGCATGCCGCGGCGCAGCGGCACGGCCCCCTGCGGCGCCCGCGCCGGAGCGGCGCGCGGCCCGCGCGGCGCCGGCCGACACGCGAGCAGCGGAACTGCGGGGCGCAGCGCCCGGTTATCCGGTGTCCGCAGCGTGCCACGGCGTGTAGCGTCGATTCCTGACGGTCGACCCACCGGCCGTGGAGAACGACGATGCGTTTCCGTGATCTGTGTGCGATCGGCGCGCTCTGCGCCGCGACCGGCGTGCCGACGGGGGCGCTCGCGCTGACCGTCACCCTCGAGGAGTGCGACGAGGGCGCCGACTTCATCCGCAACGCCGCGCTCTCGCGCGACAACGGCGCCAAGCCCGACGAGTTCCTGCGCCGGCTCGAGGACGACCTGGTCCTCATCCAGGCGGTGCCGCCGGCCCTGCGCTGGTTCGTGCGCGACGAGGACGACGAGGCGATGCTGCGCGTCGCCGCGATCGACGTCTTCGCCGACCCGCGCGGTCCGCACGACCACCATCGGGACTTCCTCGCCGGCTGCCGAGCGACGGTCAGCGCCGCGGCGCCCCGTCCCGAGACGCCGCCGGTCGCGAGCCTGCCGCCGGGCCGCTGAGCGCCGGCCCGACGCGGCCCGGCCGTTGCGCGCGGCCGTCGGATCCCGGACACTCCCGGCGACCCGCCACAGTGCGCCGCCCGCCGCGCCGCCGCCGATGCCCGCCACCGAAGCCGCACCGGGGTCGACCCCCGCGCCGTCCGCCGGCCCCGTCATGCTGCGCCCGCCCCGCCCCGGCGACCTCGGCTGGGTCGTGTCGCGCCACGGCGCGGTCTATGCGGCCGAGTACGGGTGGGACGCCCGCTTCGAGGGGATGGTGGCCGGCATCGTCGCCCGCTTCGTCGAGCGGTTCGATCCGGCCGCGGAGTGCTGCGTGATCGCCGAGCGCGACGGCGTGCCGGTCGGCTCGGTCTTCGTCGTGCGCCAGTCGAAGCGGACCGCGAAGCTGCGGCTGCTGCTGGTCGAGCCTTCGGCGCGCGGCATCGGACTCGGGCGGCGGCTGGTGCGCGAGGCGATGGCCTTCGCGCGCGCGGCGGGCTACCGGCGCATGGTGCTGTGGACCAACGAGGTGCTGGTCGCGGCCCGCGGCATCTACGTCGACGAGGGCTTCGTGCTCGAGCGCTCGGAGCCGCACGAGAGCTTCGGCGCGTCGCTGGTCGGCGAGTACTGGTCGAGACCGCTGTGAGCGCCGGCCGCCTCGCGCACGCGGGGACGGCCGGACAGAACCCGCGGGCAGGCCCGTCAGTGCCCTGACGGCGGCGCGGCGTCGTCGTCGGCGGCCAGCGCCTGCACCGTCGCCGAGCGGAACTCCATGTACCACAGCACCCCGGTGATCACGAACGTTCCGGCGATCAGCATCCAGGGATGCACGAGCCACAGCAGCAGCGGCACCGCGTAGTAGTACGCGCGCAGCCCCTGCGCGAAGTTCACGCCCGCCAGCTCGTTGAGCCGGCTCGCGGTGACGATCAGGCGATCGTCCGGCACCAGCCGGTCGCGGGCCGGAAACGCGCCCACCATGATGTTCACGAGGTTGAACTGCCGCAGCGACCAGGTGAAGCGCATGAACGCGTAGACGAACACCACCGTCGCCACCAGCACCTTCGACTCGAGCAGGTCCTGCGTGGTGCGGGCGGCGAACGGCAGGTTGCGCATCAGCTCGACCACCTCCGGGCCGCGCTCGATGCTCCCCAGCAGCGCGATGGCCGCGCCGAGGATCAGCAGCGTCGTCGACGAGAAGAAGGTCGCGCTGTGCATCAGGTTGCCGATCAGCGCCGCATCGGTGATCCGCGGATCGCGGACGTAGGCCTCGCGCATCCAGGCCCGGCGGTAGCGCGCGAGCGACGCCATCAGGTTCGGGCGGCGCAGCGACGCGCGCTCGGCCCAGCCCGCGTAGCCGAACCACGCGAGGATCCACAGGCCGAGGCCGGACCAGTCGAGGGAGGTGAAGGCGCTCAAGCCGCCGATTCTAGCCGGCCACCCGTGTCGGCGGCCCGCCTTTCCCCGTGTCCGGCGCATGCACCCTTCATGCACCCTCCATGCGGCCTACAATCGCCCGATGGATCCCGCCCGCACACCGGTCGCGATCACGATGGGCGACGCCTGCGGCATCGGCCCCGAGATCGTCCTGAAGGCCTGCGCCGAGCGCCTCGCCGTCCCCGGCGCGCAGCCGCTGCTCGTCTACGGCGACGCCGTGGTGCTCGCCCGCGAGGCGCGCGCGCTCGGCCTGCCGATCGACGTCGTCACGGTCGACGGGCCGGAAGCGGCCGCCGGAGGCGCGAGCGCGGCCGCCGCCGGACGCATCCGCGTGCCCGTCATCGCCTGCTCCGCACTGCCCGCGGACCTGCCGGCCGGGCGCGTCGACGCGCGCGCCGGGGCTGCCGCCCATGCCGCCATCGTCCGCGCCAGCCACGATGCGATCGCCGGCCGGGTCCGCGCCGTGGTCACCGCGCCGATCCACAAGGAGGCGATCGCCGCGGCCGGCATCCGGCATCCCGGCCACACCGAGATCCTCGCCGAACTCGCCGGCGTGCCGGACGTGCGGATGATGCTGGCCAACGACGAGCTGCGCACGATCCTCGTCACCATCCACGTGCCGCTGCGCGAGGCCATCGCCGCGATCACCCGCGAGGCCGTCCGCGACACCATCGCGATCGCGGACGCCGGCCTCCGGCGCCTGGGCATCGCGCGCCCGCGCATCGCGGTCGCCGGCCTGAACCCGCACGCGGGCGAGGGCGGCCTGATGGGTCGCGAGGAGATCGACACCATCGCCCCGGCGATCGCCGACGCGCGTGCCGCCGGCATCGACGCGAGCGGCCCCTGGCCCGGCGACACGGTGTTCATGCGCGCCCGCCATTTCCGCGACTTCGACGTCGTCGTCGCGATGTACCACGACCAGGGCCTGATCCCGGTCAAGTACCTCGGCATCGACACCGGCGTGAACGTCACCGTCGGCCTGCCCTTCGTGCGCACGAGCGTCGACCACGGCACGGCGTTCGACATCGCCGGCCAGGGCGTCGCCGACCACCGCAGCCTGCTCGCCGCGGTCGACCTCGCGCTCAGGCTCGCGCCGGAGCCCGCTGTTCACCCGACCCCCGACACGACCGCCCGCAGCCCCGCCGACGCGGGCTGACCCGACCCACCGACCGAGCCAGGCCATGCCCGATTTCCGCAGCGACACCGTCACCAAGCCCACCGCCGCGATGCGCGCCGCGATCGCCGCCGCGGAGGTCGGCGACGACGTGTTCGCCGACGACCCCAGCATCAACCGCCTGCAGCGCCACGCCGCGGAGATGCTCGGCTTCGAGGACGCGATCTTCGCGGCCTCCGGCACGCAGACCAACCTGATGGGCCTGCTCGCGCACTGCGAGCGCGGCGACGAGGCGATCGTCGGTCAGCTCTGGCACACCTACCGATGGGAGGCCGGCGGCATGGCGGTGCTCGGCTCGATCCAGCCGCAGCCGCTCGAGAACGCGCCCGACGGCACGATCCCGCTCGAGGCGATCGAGGCCGCGATCAAGCCCGACGATCCGCACTTCGCGAAGACCCGCTTGGTCGGCATGGAGAACACCACCGGCGGCAAGGTGCTGCCGATGGACTACCTGCGGGGCGTGCGGGCCCTCACCACGCGCCGCGGGCTCGGCGCTCACCTCGACGGCGCGCGGCTCTTCAACGCGGCGGTCGAGGTCGCGCGCCGCCGCGCGGCAGGGCTGCGCGACGGCGACGCGCAGGGCGGAACCAGCACCGACCCGCGCCTCGTCGCGCGCGAGATCTGCTCGAACTTCGACAGCGTGTCGCTGTGCCTGTCGAAGGGCCTGGGCGCGCCGGTCGGCTCGCTGCTGCTCGGCACGAAGCCCTTCGTCGCGCGGGCGCGCCGCTGGCGCAAGATGCTCGGCGGCGGCATGCGCCAGGCGGGCCTGCTGGCGGCCGCCGCGCAGCATGCGCTCGAGCATCACGTCGACCGCCTCGCCGAGGACCACGACAACGCGCGCGCGCTGGCCGCCGGACTCGCCGAGCTCGGTCGCGCGCACGGCGGCCTGCATGCCGACGTGCCGCACACCAACATCGTGTTCGTGCGCGTCGACGATGCGATCGCCGCGCCCTTCGCCGAGCACCTCGCCGCGCACGGCGTGCGCACCACCGGCAGCAGCGGCCGCTACGGCCAGGGGCTGGTGCAGCGCTGGGTCACCCACCTCGACGTCACCCGCGCCGACGTCGACGACGCGCTCGCGATCGCCGGCCGGTTCTTCGAGCAGCGTCGGTGACCACCGTGCCGCGGGCCCCGGACGCCGAGCGCGCCGAGCTGCTCGCCGCCTACCCGAGCCTCGCCGAGGTCCCGCGCGACGAGCTCGACGCGGCGCTGGCGGCGACGCCGATCGTCGAGGTGCCGCGCGGCACGGTGCTGTTCCGCGAAGGCGATCCGTGCCGCGCCTTCCCCTTCGTGCTCGACGGCGAGATCCGCGTCGCCCGCGGCACGCCCGAGGGCCGCTCGATCGAGCTGTACCGGGTCGGACGCGGCGACGTGTGCCTGCTGTCGACGAGCTGCGCGTTCTCCGCCGTGCTGCTGGCCGCGCACGCCGGAACCGCGACGCCCACGCGGCTGTGGCCGGTGCCGCCCGAGACCTTCCTGCACTGGACCGACCTGCCCGGCTTTCGCCGCTACGTGTTCGGCGTGTTCGGCGAGCGCCTGGGCGACCTGATGGGCCTCGCCGAGGCCGTCGCGTTCCAGCGCATGGACCGCCGACTCGCCGCCGCGCTGCTCGGCCACGGCCGCGAGCTGCACACCACCCACCAGCAGCTCGCCGAGTCGATCGGCACCGTCCGCGAGATCGTCTCGCGCCTGCTCAAGCGCTTCGAGCAGCGCGGCTGGATCGCCCTCGGCCGCGAGCGCGTGACCATCGTCGACGCCGCCCCCCTGCGCGCACTGGCCGAAGGCGGCGAGCCGCCCCAGGACTAAGTCGACGCCGCACGCCTGCCCCGCTGCCCGAATTCGCGCAGAAACCGTAGCGAGCAGGCCCGAGTCGGCGACGAGGAGCGCAGCCGTACAGGTGTACGGCGAGCACCGCAGTCGTCGAATCGGGACGCGCAGTAGGTTTATGCGCGAATTCAGTCGTTGGGGCCGTCGCGGCGGAGGATCGTCTCCTCGTTGCGGATCCGGCTGTACAGCGCGCGCCCGAGCCGCCCCGCGGGCCGCATCTCGGTGCCCTGCAGCAGGTCGATGCGGTGGTTCACGCCCTTGACCGTGCCGACGTAGACCCGCTCGTCGACATGCACGTGCACGACCCGCGCCATCACCCAGGCGCTGGCACCGAGCTCGACGATCGAATGCACGACGCACTCGTAGGCGACCGGTGCCCCGGCCACGCGAGGCGGCTTCACCGCGGTCGACGCCGCCTGAGGCAGCTTCGCGAAGTCGAATTCGCTCTCGCCCGGAGCGAGGTTCGCGGAGGTCTCGACCATCGGCAGCATCATCGACTCGGGCACGACGTTGATCACCATCTCGCCGTTGGCGCGGACGTTGACCATCGTGTCCTTGTAGGTCGGCTGCCCGCGCTCGTCGCGGCCGGACTTCATCGCGGAGAACCCGAGGATCGGCGGGTCCGACGAGCACACGCTGAAGAAGCTGTAGGGCGCGAGGTTGCTGCGCCCCTGGTGGTCGATGGTCGACACCCAGGCGATCGGGCGCGGCATCACCGAGTCGCGCAGCAGCAGGTACATCTCGTTGGCGGTCAGCGCGCTGGGCTGCAGCTCGCGGGTCGGCGGGGGTCGGTCCATCGTGGGGTTCCGGCTCGGGCGGGTACGGGGAGCGGCGACGGTAGCAGAAGGCGCCCGCCCGCGCTGACCGGCGGGCACGCGAATGGCCTGCATCAGCCGTGTAACCGCGGTCACAGACCGACGGACGCCGGGTGCGCTCCAATGGGTGCTCGAACACACCACACCTAGGGAAGACACCATGAAAGCGAACGTCGGCGGCATCGACCGCATCCTGCGTATCGTCGCCGGCCTGGTCCTGATCGCGCTCGCCGCGATCGGAACGGTCGGCCTGTGGGGCTACATCGTCGGCGCCATCGTGCTCGCGACGGGCCTGTTCCGCTTCTGCGGCGCCTACACGCTGCTGGGCATCAGCACCTGCCCGCTCCAGCGCGCGGGCCGCACGGGCTGATCCGGCCAGGGTGCGGCGGGCGGACCCAGGGTCCGTCCGCCGCGGCCCCGACCGATCGGCTTGACCTCGATCAAGCCGACCTCGGGGGCCGCGACCTACCATGGATCGGACAACGCAGCCGGAGACACCGAATGCTCAACGATCCGCTGGACACCGCCCGCATCCGCCGCACGATCGAGCGCAGGCTCGAGGTGCTCCGCGGCGAGATCACCGACAAGCTCGGTGACGCCGCGCTCGTCACCGCCGGCCTGGACCGCAACGCCGACGCCGGTGACCTCTCCGTCGCCGCCGACACCACCACCGCCGACTTCGCCGACGCGCGCCGCGACGTCGAGGAGCTGCAGGCCGGACGCCTGGCGCTGGCCCGGCTCGAATCCGGCGACTACGGCACCTGCACCGACTGCGGCCAGGACATCCCTCCCGCACGGCTGCAGGCGCAGCCGTTCGCCATCCGCTGCATCGCCTGCCAGGAACGCCGCGAGCGCACGGCGGGCCTGCACCGGTCGACCCTGTAACGCCCGACGCGGGCCGCACGAGCCCGCGCGCCGGCGCACCGATCGTCTCCTCGGCAGCGCCTTTCCTCTCTCCCGATACCCCACACCCCACACCGAGAGCGCCCCCCATGTCCCACGTCCACGCCGTCGTCTGGCTCGATCACCGCGAAGCCAAGGTCGTCGACTTCTCCGTCGACGACAAGCACGTCGTCACCGTCCACCATGCGGGCGGTCACCGGCAGGTGCATCACCGTGCCGGCGCCTCCGGCTCCGGTCACACGAACGACGACACGCATTTCTTCGACGAGGTCGTCACCGCCCTCGGCGACGCGCAGGAGGTGCTGGTGACCGGCCCCGGCACCGCGAAGACCGCCTTCCGCGAGCACGTCGCCAAGCGCCACGCGGCGCTCGCCAAGCGCATCGTCGGCGTCGAGACGCTCGACCACCCGACCGAGGGCGAGCTGCTCGCCCACGCGCGCAAGGTCTTCAAGCGCGTCGACGCGATGCTCGGCGACCGCTGACCCGCAGCGCGCCCGGTGCCGGCGGGCGGCGATGACCTGCGAGGTCATTGCCGCCACCCGCCGCCGCCGTCCAGAATCGGGCCGTCTCCCTCCCCCGCCGGAGCCGGTCGTGAAGAAGATCCTGCTGCTCGCCATCGTGATCGCCGCCTTCGGTGCGCTGACCGCGACCGCGCTCGCCGACGTCGGCTACCTCGGCATCGTCCTGCCGCACTTCCAGTCGGCGGGCGGCCTCCAGGTGCTGGTCGACCTGGTGATCGCCCTGACGCTGGTCATGGCGTGGATGGTCGCGGACGCGCGGCGCAGCGGGCGCAATCCGTGGCCGTGGGTGGCGCTCACGCTGCTGGCGGGGTCGTTCGGGCCGCTCGGCTACCTGCTGACCGGAGCGCTCCGCGAGCGGCGCGCGGCTGCGGGCCGGCTCCCCGCCGGGGCCCGCTGATGGACGCACCGGCCGCGAGCGTCGGCGGCTCGCTGCGGCGCTGGCGCGCGCGACGCGGCCTGACCCAGTCGGCGTTCGCCGAGGCCTGCGGCATCTCGCAGCGGCACGCGAGCTATGTCGAGTCGGGCCGCTCGTACCCCAGCCGCGAACTCGTCCTGCGCGCCGCCGGCGTGCTCGACGTGCCGCTCGCCGAGCGCAACGAGCTGCTGCGGCTGGCGGGCTTCGCGCCGATGTACGGACAGCGCACCCTCGACGACGCCGAGATGTACGCGGTCCGCCACGCGATCGCTCGCCTGCTCGACCACCACGACCCGTTCCCGGCGGTGGCGGTCGACGCCGACTGGGACCTCCTGCAGATCAACCGCAGCGGGCAGCGCCTGGTCGGTGCGCTGTGCGACCTGCCCGCGCTGCTCGCCGAGCGTGGCCGCGGACCGGTGCCCAACGTGATGCACCTGACCTTCCACCCGAAGGGCCTGTCGCGCGCGATCGCCAACTGGCAGACCGTGGGGCCGGCGGTCTTCGCGCGGCTGCGCCAGGAGACCTGGTCCCACCCCGCGCTCGCCGAGCTGGTCGCCGAGCTCCAGCCCTGGGTACCCGCGCCCGAGCCGGGCACGGGCGGGCGGGGCGCGACGCTGTCGCCGGTGCTCGAGACCCGGTTCGTCGTGGGCGACCAGCGACTGGACCTCTTCACCACGATCACCACCTTCGGCACCGCGCAGGACGTGCTCGCCGCGGGCATCCGGGTCGAGCACTTCTTTCCGGCCGACGAGCGCAGCGACAGGCTGTGCCGTGCGCTGTTCGAGCAGGCGGAGCCTTCGGGAACATAATGGCTCCCTGCGCGGCCCGTCCGGGTCCGCACCGCACCGATTCCCCGGAGGGCCGATGGCCAAACCCGACGACACGCCGAGCATGGCGGTCTTCTGCGACTTCGAGAACGTCGCGCTCGGCGTCCGAGACGCGAAGTACGAGAAGTTCGACATCCGCAAGGTGCTCGAGCGCCTGCTGCTCAAGGGCAGCATCGTCGTCAAGAAGGCGTACTGCGACTGGGCCCGCTACCGCGAGTTCAAGGCCGAGATGCACGAGGCCTCGTTCGAGCTGATCGAGATCCCGCACGTGCGCCAGTCGGGCAAGAACTCGGCCGACATCCGCATGGTCGTCGACGCGCTCGACCTCTGCTACACGAAGTCCCACGTCGACACCTTCGTCATCATCAGCGGCGACTCCGACTTCTCGCCGCTGGTCTCCAAGCTGCGCGAGAACAACAAGACCGTCATCGGCGTGGGCGTGAAGGGCTCCACCTCGGACCTGCTCACCGCGAACTGCGACGAGTTCATCTTCTACGACGACCTGGTGCGCGAGCAGCGGCGGCGCGGCGCGCAGAACGCGGCCCGCCGCGACGCGCGCGAACCGGGCCGAGGCGACGCGACCCGCGGTGAGCCGGCACGCGGTGATGCAGGGCGTGGCGAGGGTCGTGGCGAAGGGCGCGGCGATTCGGGCCGCGGTGATTCGGGCCGCGGTGATTCCAGCCGCGGCGAGTCGAACCGCACCGACCCGAACCGCGGTGGACGCGGCAACGGGCGCGGCCCGGACCGTGACGGCCCGCGCGAGCCCCTGCGCAGCGTGCCGACCGGACCCGCGGCAGCCGCCGCGGCCATGGCGGCGTCACAGACCGCCGCCGGCCTCGAGCCGGGCGGACCGCCTCAGGACGACGGCGACGATGTCCCGTCGGTCGGCGGTCCGTGGCGACGCTGGGGCGCGGAGCCCCGCGAGCCGTCGCCCGACGGCGCGGACGCAGCGGCCGGCGACACGCCGCCGGGCGAGCGCGGCGAAGACGCCCCTGCACCGACCACCGAGGCCACCGATGCGACCGATGCGACCGTCGCGGCCGACGACGTCCCGGCGCCCGCGACCAAGGGCCGCCGCACGCGCCGCAGCCGTGCCCGGGTCGCCGACACCGGCATCGCGCTCGGCGGCGACACCGTGAGCGCGGCGGACTTCGCGGCGGCGGACGCGGCCGAGGCGGCGGACGCGGCCGCGCGGGACGGCGCCGGCGACACCGCCGCACCGGTCGCCGACGGCGCGACTGCCGTCGAGGCGGAGCCGGCCGCCGACGCGCCGAAGAAACGCGCTCCCCGCCGGCGCAAGACCACGGCCAGTGTCGGCGAACCGGCGGCGGAACCCGCTGTCGAGCCTGTCGACGTGCCGGTCGAGCCACCCGTCGTCGAGCGCACGGCCGAAGCGATCATCGACGACGACGAGGTCGCCGGCGACGACGTGGCGATCGACCTCGAGCCGGCCGAACCCGAGCCGCGCCGGCAGCGCACCGACGCCGAGCGCCGGCAGGAAGCCGTCGACCTCGCGGTCGAGACGGTGGAGGCGCTGCTCGCCGAGCGCGGCGCCGACGACAAGATCTGGGGCTCGATGGTCAAGCAGACCCTCAAGCGCCGGCGTCCGGGCTTCGCCGAGAGCTACTACGGCTTCCGCTCGTTCAACGAGGTGCTCGAGGAGGCGCGCGACCGCGGCCTGCTCGCGCTCGAACACGACGAGAAGTCGGGCGGGTACGTCATCCAGCTGCTCTGACCCGCCGTCTCACCGGCCCGCGACCGCGCGCAGCGCCTCGCGCATCAGCGCGAGGCCGGTGTCGATCTCGGCGTCGGTCGAGTTCAGCGCGGGCATCAGCCGCAGCACCGTGGGTCGCGGTGCGTTGAGCAGCAGGCCGGCGTCGCGCGCGGCGACGACCGTGTCGGCGGCGATCGCGCGACCGGTGTCGAGCGCGAGCAGGAGCCCCTCGCCTCGGACCTCGCCGAGTCCGAGTTCGCGCGACAGCTCGGCGAGGCCGCGCCGCAGTCGCGCGCCGACGCGCCGCACGCCCTCGAGGAAGCCGTCGGCGAGCAGGGTCTCGACGACCGCGACGCCGGCCGCGCACGCGAGCGGATTGCCGCAGTAGGTGCCGCCCTGGTCGCCGGGCTCGAAGCACGCGAAGCGCGTGCGGGCGAGCAGCGCGGCGAGCGGCACGCCGCCGCCGATGCCCTTGCCGAGCGTCATCAGGTCGGGCTCGATGCCGGCGTGCTCGTGCGCGAACAGCCGGCCGGTGCGGCCGCAGCCGGTCTGCACCTCGTCAAGGATCAGCAGCAGGCCGCGTGCATCGCACAGGGCACGCACCGCGCGCAGGAACGCGGGGTCGGCCGGCACCACGCCCGCCTCGCCCTGGATCGGCTCGAGCATCACCGCGACCGTCGCGTCGCCGATCACGCGCGCCACCGAGTCGAGGTCGTTCAGGCGTGCCTTCGGGAAGCCCGGCACCTGCGGCGCGAACATCGTGTCCCAGCCCGGCTTGCCGCTCGCCGACATCGTCGCGAGCGTGCGGCCGTGGAAGGCGTCTGCGAAGGTCACGATCTCGTGGGCCCCGCCCTTGTGGAGCCGTCCCCACTTGCGCGCGAGCTTGATCGCGCCCTCGTTGGCCTCGGCGCCGGAGCTCGTGAAGAACACCCGGTCGAGCGCACCGTGCCGCGCCAGCAGCGACGCGAGCCGCGCGGCCGGCGCGTTGTGGAACGCCGGGCTCGGGTTGATGAGCGTCGCCGCCTGCGCGGCGAGCGCGGCCACCAGCACCGGCGGCGAGTGCCCGAGCGCGTTCACCGCCCAGCCCTGGACCCAGTCGAGGTAGCCGCGACCGCGTTCGTCGAACAGGAACGCGCCACGGCCACGGACGAACACGAGGTCCGGGCGCGGAGCGATCGACATCAGGTTCGATGCGGGGGCGACGGGGACGGACGGCACGGTGCGGCTCCTGCGATGCGCCCGGGTCGGGCGGCTCGGACACCAGCGTCGCGCGCTGCGCATCGATCGGTCCAGTTGATTGTTATCATCCGGTCGATGAGGAAACCTCATCAGGAGGCGCCGCGATGCGCGAGCTGAGCCTCGACCAGCTGCGCGCACTGGTCACCGTCGTCGAGCTGGGCAGCTTCTCGCGGGCGGCCGAGCGGCTGCACCTGAGCCAGTCGGCGGTGAGCCTGCAGATCCGCGAGCTCGAGACGCGTCTCGGCATCCGCCTGGTCGAGCGCCTCGGCAAGCGCGCCCACGCGTCGGCGGCGGGCATCGAGGTGATCTCGCACGCGCGCGCCCTGCTCGAGGGCGCGCGCCAGGTGGCCGACACCGCCCGCCGCCACCGCGACGGCTGGCTCGGGCGGGTGCGCATCGGCACCGGCGTGTCGGTGCTGACCTACCTGCTGCCGCCGGTGCTCGCCCGGCTCGCCCGGACGCACCGGGGACTGGAGATCGTGCTGTCGGTCGGCACCGCCGTGGAGATGCGCAGGCGGCTCGTCGACAACGACATCGATCTCGGCATCATCGTGGCGCCGGTCCCCGAGCGCGAGCTGCGCGCCGAGCCGCTGCGCAGCGACCCGCTCTACGCGGTGCTGCCTGCCGCGGAGAAGCAGGCCCCGCGCACGATCACGCCCGCGCAGTTCGCCCGGCATCCGCTGGTGATCGAAGGCGGCACTCGGATGGACGAGATCGCGCTCGACTGGCTGCGCGCGGGCGGCATCGAGCCTCGGCCCGCGATGCAGGTCGGCAACATCGAGGCGATCAAGCAGGTGGTCGCGGCGGGCCTCGGCGCCGCCGTGCTGTCGGGCGATGCGCTGCTCACCGCCGCGTCGCGCCGCGGGCTGGTCGTGCGGCCGCTTCGCCCCGCGCTGCGGCGCGACCTGCTGCGCGTGCGACGGCGCGACAAGCCCGACGACCCGGCCCTCGACACGGTGTGCCGAGCGATCGACGCGGCGCTGCGGACGCGCTGAGGCGACGCACCGACGCCACGCCTGCTCGGACCCGGCCTCCCCGCACCGACCCCCCCCCGCCTATACTCGGCGCCCTCGACGACCCGACCTGCCGCAGACGTGACCTCGCTGACGATTCCGCGCCGCTTCAACGGTCCGCCCACATCCGGCAACGGCGGCTACGTCGGCGGGCTGCTCGCCGAGCGGCTCGGCGAATCCTCGGTCGAGGTCACGCTGCGCGCACCGCCCCCGCTCGACGCGGCGCTCGCGGTGCGTGCGCGCGAGGGCGGCGGGCTCTCGCTGTTCGACGGCGAGCGTCTGCTCGCGGAAGCCCGTGCCACGGCACTGGCGCTCGAGCTTCCGCCCGTGCCCTCGCTCGAGTACGCCGCGGCGGCCGGCGCGATCGGCCGGATGCGCGCGCACGGACGCGGCGGCGATCCGTACCGCCGCTGCTTCGGCTGCGGCATCGACCGCGAGGACGGTCTCGTGATCGTGCCCTCGCCGGTCGGCGACGAGGGCGTCGTCGCGACCGACTGGACCCCGCAGTCCACGCTCGCCGAGCCCGACGGCACGCTCTCCGCACCGATCGCCTGGGCCGCGCTCGACTGCCCCGCCGGATTCGCCTGGAGCCACCGTCTGCCGGACGATGCGCAGATGGTGACCGGACGCATCACCGCGCGCATCGACGTGCCGCTGCGCGCCGGCGAGCGCTACGTGGTGCTCGGCTGGCCGATCGCGCGCGACGGACGCAAGCTGCACGCGGGCACCGCGATCGTCGACGCCGAGGGCGTCGTGCGGGCGCGCTCGCTGCAGCTTTGGCTGCTGCTGCAGGCCTGACCCGGTCGGGCGCCGGGCGCGTGCTGCGGTAGGAGCTTGCCGCGCCCTAGGCTGCGCATCCGGCGCCCGCGCGGGGCGATCCGGCGAACCACCGGGCGACCCATGGCAGACTCGCCGCATGCCTGTCCCCACCCAGCCGACCCCTGCCGGCGCGCCCGCACGCGCGCACCCCATCGCCGCGACAGGGATGGCGACGCCGCGGACCGCCGTGACGCCGACCGCCGTCGCACGCACCGCCGCGCTGGCGCTCGCGCTCGCGCTCCTCGCGGTCGCGCCGCTCGCCGGCGCGCTCGACCGCCTGCTCGCCGTCCCGCGCGTCGACCTGCAGCGCTACGCCGGCACCTGGCACGAGATCGCACGGCTCCCCAACCGCTTCCAGGCACAGTGCGCGGCCGACGTCACCGCCACCTACACGCCGCGCGACGACGGCACGGTCGCCGTGGTCAACCGCTGCCGCACGGAGGACGGCACGGTCGAGGCCGCCGAAGGCATCGCGCGGCCGGAGGACGACACGAACGCCCGGCTCAGCGTCAGCTTCCTGCCGCCGGCGCTGCGCTGGCTGCCCATCGGCCGCGGCGACTACTGGGTGATCGAGCTCGACCCGGAGTACCGCTGGGCGATGGTCGGCGAGCCCCGCCGGGAGTTCCTGTGGGTCCTGTCGCGCGAGCCCGTGCTGCCGAAGGACACGCTCGAGTCGCTGCTCGGGCGTGCCCGCGAGGCCGGCTTCCCGGTCGATCGCGTGGTGCTCAGCGCGCAGCGTCCGGGGCCGCCCCCGCAGAAGTGACCAGCACGCCGGTGTGCTCGCCCAGCCGCGGCGCGCGCCCGGGTGCCTCGGGCGCACGGCGGTCCCACTTGGCGCCCGAACCGACGTCGAGCACCGCGCCCCCCGGATAGCCGACCCGCGTGACCGGCGCGGTCGCGAGCCCGCCCTGTCCCCACTCGCCCATGAACTCGGCGAGCGTGCGCACGCGCGCCGCCGGCACGCCGAGCGCCGCGAGCGCGGACTCGAGCGCCGCCGCCTGCCAGGTCTCGAAGGCCGCCGCGATCCGCGCGTGGAGCGCGCCCGGGTCGCGCGGCACCACGAAGCCCGCGCCGCGCGCGAGCGCCTCGACGTCGACGAGCGCCGGGTCCTGCAGCACCGCCTCGATGCCGAGCGCGCGGCACAGCGTGGCGAACTGCGCCGGCGTGTTCGCCGCGGTCGCGATCCAGCCGTCCGCGCAGCGGAAGGTGGCCGCGCCCGGGCTGCCCGAGAAGCCGCGGTTGCCGGGCCTCGGCCGGTCGCGCCCCTCGAACGCCGCCTGCACCGCGGGCGACAGCATCAGGTGGACGGCGGCCTGTGCCATCGACACGTCGAGGTAGGCACCCTCGCCCGATCGGACGCGCCGCAGCAGCGCCGCCAGCACCGACTGCGCGGCCACCATGCCGGCCGCGGCGTCGATGACGGGGAAGCCGACCTTGATCGGCGGATCGCCTTCCTCGCCCTGCAGCGACATCATCCCGGTGAACGCCTGCACGACATGGTCGTAGGCGCCGCGCGGCCCCCACTCGCCCTCCTGGCCGTAGCCGGAGATCGACGCATAGACGATCGACGGATTGATCGCGCGCACCGCGTCGTAGCCGAGCCCGAGCCGCTCGACGACACCCGGGCGGAAGTTCTCGATGAACACGTCGGCGTCGCGCGCGAGCGCGAGCAGCGCGGCCACGCCCTCGGGCGCCTTCAGGTCCACGACGATCGAGCGCTTGCCGGCGTTGATCGTCGCGAAGCCCACCGACACCCCCTCGTCGACCTGGACGCGGCCGTTGCCGGCCCGCAGCACGTCGCCGCCCTCGGGCTCGACCTTGACCACGTCCGCGCCGTAGTGCGCGAGGTAGTGGCCGCAGGTCGGTCCGGCGATCACGTGCGACAGGTCGATGACCCGCATGCCTTCCATGGGCTTCACGACGGCGTCACTCCGATCAGCTTGATGATGCGGGCCCACTTGTCGGTCTCCGCGCGGGTGAGCTCGGCGAGCGCCTCCGGCGACTTCGACAGCACGATCGGCGTGCCGCCCTGCTCGTGGAACTCGCGGACCGCCGGCGCCTGCAGCGCCTTGTGGGACGCCTCGAAGATCCGGTCGACGATCGCCCTCGGCGTCCCCGCCGGCACCCACAGGCAGCCCCAGGACTCCTGCACCAGCAGCTCGGAGCCGTACAGCTCCTTGAGCGACGGCGCGTCGGGCAGCTGCGGCATCTGCTGCGGCGTGGTCACCGCGAGCGCCCGCACCTTGCCGCCGCGGGTCCCCGCGATCGCCGTGCCGGCGATCGGGAACGCGAACTGCACCTGGCCGCCGAGCAGCCCCGGCACGATCTCGACCGAGCCGCGGAAGGGCACGTGCACCGCATCGAGACCGAGCACCTTGCAGAACGCGCCGCCCGCCAGGTGCGCGGCCGTGCCGACGCCGCCCGAGCCGTAGTTGAACGCCGCGGGCTTCGCGCGGATCGCGGCGACCAGCTCCTGCACGCTGCGGTACGGCGAGTCGGACGGCACGATCAGCACGGTGCCCGAGCTGCTCGTCTGCGTGATCGGCTCGAAGCTCCTGATCGGATCGAACTTGATCGCCGGCTGCATCACCTTGTTGATGACGTGCGTCGCGCCGCCGATGAGGATCGTGTAGCCGTCCGGCGGCAGCGCCGCGACCACCTCGCCGGCGACGATGCCGCCGGCGCCGACCTTGTTCTCGACGATCACGTTCACGCCGAGCGCCTGCGCGAGCTCGGGCGCGAGCTTGCGCGCCTGCATGTCGGGGCCGCCCCCGGCGGCGTAGGGCACCACCAGGCGCACCGGCCGGTTGGGCCAGGCGCCCTGGGCGATGCCGGGGCGGGTCGCGGCGGCGAGCGCGAGCCCCGCGGTGCTGCCGAGCCATCGTCGGCGGGAAGCGTCGGTCATGAGTGTCTCCTCTGGATCGTCGTGACGCCCGACGGCAGCTCCGAGGCCACCGCCGGATCGGCGCACGGCGCGGGACCTGCGGTCCGCGCCGGTTGACCTGTCATAACAGGTGAGCATAGGATACGGCCAGTCGAGGAGCAGCGGCGAGCCGGAGTGCAGTGCACGCGAGCCCGCCCGGAGGAGACACCCCCCATGACGGACGACACCCGGAGCCCTCCAGGCTTCGGCGGCCGCATCGGCCGCACTCGAGCGCCGTCGCGGACGGTCGGGTCGCCCATCCCCGGCGGACCGGCCGACGCCAGCCGCCGACTGGCCCTGCGCGGCCTGTCGGCCGCCGCGATCGCCGCGGCCGCGCCCGCGGGCCGCGCGCAGGAGGCCTGGCCGACGCGGCCGATCCGTCTGGTCGTGCCGTTCGCGCCCGGCGGCATCAGCGACATCATGGCGCGCACGGTGGGCAAGGCGCTCGGCGAGGCGCTCGGTCAGTCCGTGCTCATCGAGAACCGCCCCGGCGGCGGCACCGTCACCGGCACCGAGGCGGTGGTCCGCGCCAAGCCCGACGGCTACACCCTGCTGCTGGTGTCCGCGCCGATCGCGACCAACCCGGGCCTGTACCCGAAGCTGCCGTACGACGCGCTGCGCGACCTCGCGCCGCTGGTGGCGCTGTCGGCGCAGGGCTTCGTGGTGTCGGTCCATCCGAAGCAGCCGTGGCGCGGCTTCGGCGAGCTGATGCAGGCGGCGCGCGGCAGCGAGATCCCCTACGCGTCGCCCGGCATCGGCACGCTGATGCACCTGACCGGCCAGCTCGCCAACGCCGAGTACGGCACCCGGTTCGTCCATGTCCCGTACAAGGGCAGCGGCCCGGCGCTGCAGGATGCGATCAGCGGCCAGGTGCCGATGATCGTCGACCCGGCCTCGACCTCGCTGCAGCCGCTGCGCGCCGGGCAGCTGCGGGCCCTCGCGGTCACGCACCCGACGCGGCTGTCGACCCTGCCCGACGTGCCGACGGTGCGCGAGCTCGGGTTCCCGGCGCTGGAGGCGGCGGCCTTCTCCGGCCTGATGCTGCCGGCGGGCACGCCGGCACCCATCGTCGCCCGACTGCACGCCGAACTCACCCGTGCGATCCAGAGCGCCGAGGTGCAGGAGCGCCTGGTCGTGCAGCTCGGCCAGACGCTGGTCGGCGGCACGCCCGAGGAGTTCAATGGCACGATGCCCACCGAG
>Ga0105105_10000368_pt1 | contig 20651 bp, 18 predicted proteins | sample PPLLaktember2015_4_FD_79108 | JGI IMG/M metagenome (GOLD analysis project Ga0105105, IMG submission 79108) | Freshwater sediment microbial communities from Prairie Pothole Lake near Jamestown, North Dakota, USA - PPLs Lake P8 Core (1) Depth... | ecosystem: Environmental > Aquatic > Freshwater >...
GGCCCACCGCGAGCTGGCCAGCGGGCTTTCCATGCCCATCGGATTCAAGAACAGCACCGACGGAAACCTGCAGACGGCCATTCACGCGATGGTCGCGGCGCGCACCCCGCAGACCTTTCTCGGCGTCGACCAGGAAGGCTACACCTGCATCGTTCAGACCACCGGCAACCCTATGGGCCACATCGTCATGCGCGGCGGGAAGCGGCCGAACTACGACCCCATCAGCATTGCCGAGGCCCGGCTGGGCTTGATCGAATACCAGCTGCCCGAGGCGATCATGGTGGACTGCTCGCATTCCAACTCATGGAAAAAATTCCAAGGGCAGGAGATGGCCTGGCGCAGCGTGGTCGAACAGCGGGTCGGCGGAAACGATGCCCTGGTCGGGCTGATGCTCGAAAGCAACCTCTTCGAAGGCAAGCAGAAATTCAGCAGCAACCCGGCCGGGCTGGCTTACGGGGTTTCCATCACGGACGAATGCATTTCCTGGGAGACCACCGAAAAGATGGTGTCCTGGGCCGCTGAAAAGATCGCCGGCGCCGCTTGACGCGCGGGGTAGCTGTGGGGGAAAGGGGTACGCTCGGGTCATGCACATGATCGAGATTGAAAGCGCTTCGGGGCGGTCATCGATTTTCATCGGGGAACGGCTGAACAACCTGCCGAACCATCTTCCGCCGGGTCGGGCCATCGTCATCACCGATGACAATTTGCTCCGGCTGTACCGCTCCGAGCTGCCGTCGCTGCCGGTGCTGAGCATCGGATGCGGCGAGTCTGTCAAGACGCTCGAGACGGTCAAGAACCTCTACGAAACCCTGGTGGATCTCGAAGCCGATCGCAGCACCTTCCTCGTCGGGATCGGCGGCGGAGTGGTCTGCGATGTCACCGGTTTCGTCGCGTCCACCTTTATGCGCGGGCTGCGCTTCGGTTTCGTGGCCACGACCCTCCTGGCCCAGGTCGATGCCAGCGTCGGCGGGAAAAACGGCGTCAACCTGGAAGGGTTCAAGAATCTCGTCGGATGCTTCAATCAGCCGGAGTTCGTGCTCTGCGACCTGCGCCTGCTCGACACCCTGCCGGAGGGCGAGGTGGCCAACGGCATGGCCGAGATCGTCAAGCACGCCCTGATTGCCGACGCCGGGATGTTCGCTTTTCTGGAGGAGCGCGCCGCGGAGGCCCTGACGCTTGATCCGGCGACGATCGAAAAACTGGTCGGCCGCTCGGTCGCGATCAAGGCGGGAGTGGTCGGACGCGACGAGCGCGAAGCCGGCGAACGACGCATCCTCAATTTCGGCCACACCTTCGGGCATGCCCTCGAAAAGGTCGGGGGGTGGTCCCACGGTGAAGCCGTCAGCGTCGGCATGGTGCTTGCGGCCGGCTTGTCGGTTAAGATGGGGCGACTATCTGCGGCGGCGTATCGACGGATGACCGCATTGCTGCGTCGCTTGAGGCTGCCGGTTGCAGCCGCCGCCGACCCCAAACAGGTGTTGGAGGCCCTGCGCCGGGACAAGAAGCGCGAGGCTGCCGTGATCCGCTTCGTGCTGCTGGATGATATCGGGCGGGCGTCAGTGAAAGAGATCGAAATACGCGAGCTGGAACGGCAAGTGGTTGAATTTCCCGAAATTTTAGGGCAGGAATTGCGTCCATGAAACAAACGATGTCATCGGACCCGAGCGCGCCGAACCCGTCCGGCGACGAGGACAAAAAACTCATGGAACAGCGCGGGATCATCGACCGCCTGGACCAGGAGATGCTGCGGCTGTTCAACGAGCGGCTGGCGGCCGCCGGCCGGATCGGCGAATTGAAACGACGGTTGGGGCTGCCTGTCCGGGACACCCGCCGCGAAGCCGAAGTGTTCCGGCGGCTCATGGGCATCAACCGGGGCGGCCTCCTGACGAACCGTTACGTCGTCAAGGTGTTCGCCGCCCTCATGGCGGCGGCCCGCGACGTCCAGGGATCACCGGCGCATGCCGCCGACGGCTTCGGAACACCGGCGCTGTTTGCGGTTTTCGGCAACCCCGTGGTTCACAGCCTCAGCCCGGTGATGCACAACGCGGCCTTCGCCGCTACCGGATTCAACGGCGTTTACGCGGCCATCCGCGTCAAGGACATTCGTCTGGCCGCCGCGGGCATGCGCTCGCTGGGACTGCGCGGGGCCAGCGTCACGCTGCCCCACAAGGAAACGGTCATGGCCTGCCTGGACACCATCGACCCGTCCGCCCGACGCATCAAGGCCGTGAACACGATCGTCAACGCGGACGGCGAGCTGAAGGGCTTTAACACCGACTGTGCCGGCGCTCTGCAGGCGCTCGAGGAAAAGGTTTCCGTCTCCGGGCAAAACGTCGCCGTGATCGGTGCCGGTGGGGCCGCTCGGGCGGTGGCCTATGGCGTTCTGTCGGCCGGCGGGACGGTGTGCGTTTTCAACCGTTCCAGGGAAAAGGGCGAGGCGCTGGCAACGGAGCTGGGCGCAGAGTTTAAGCCCTTGGAGGAGTTCGCGGCCGAGCGCTTCGAGATCCTCGTCAACACCAGCCCGGTCGGAATGACGCCGCAGGTGAAGCAGAGTCCCGTGCCCTTAGAAAAGCTGCGGCCGGGGATGGTGGTGATGGACATCGTCTACACTCCGCTGAAGACCCGGCTTTTGCTCGAAGCCGAAGCAGCGGGGTGCGTGACAATCGACGGGCTTGCCATGTTCGTCTACCAGGGGGCGCGACAGTTCGAGCTGTGGACCGGGCTGCCCGCGCCGGTCGACATCATGCGCACTGCGGTCGAAGCCGAGGTGACATCCCGACCGTAGCTGCTTTTACGAAACCGCTTGAGAAAGAGCGACTCTATGCGCGCCATCAAAACGCTTTCGTCTCCCGTTAACGCGCAGGTATCCGTGCCGGGCTCCAAGAGCTACACGCATCGTATGCTCATCGCCGCCGCCCTGTCGAACGGACGTTGTGTGATCCAAAATGCCCTCGACAGCGAGGACACCCGCCTGACGCTTCAGGCATTGAAACAATGGGGGGTTCGGGTCGAAGCATCGGAACACGATCTGATGGTGCATGGATGCGGGGGGAGGTTCGCGGCCGCTTCCGGGCCGATTTTCTTAGGAAACTCCGGAACATCCATGCGCCTGCTGACCGCCGTGGCCGCGCTGGCCGAGGGCCGATCGGTGCTGACCGGAACCGAACGCCTCCAGGCCCGTCCGATTCAGGATCTGCTGGAAGGGCTCAACCAGCTGGGAGTAACCGCCCGGTCGCTGCCCGGCAACGGATGCCCGCCGGTTGAAATCGACGGGGGCGGCGTGAAGGGGGGAAGGGTTGTATTGAACTCCACGCTTAGCAGCCAGTTCCTGTCGGCATTGCTGCTGATCGGGCCCTGCACGCGCGACGGCATCGAGATCCAGGTGCAGCAGGGACCGGTATCGCGACCCTATATCGACATCACTTTTGAGACCATGTCCCGGTTCGGAGTCCATGCCGATCGCCGGGCGTATGAGTGGTTTAGGGTCCCGGGGGCACAAGGCTATCGATCCGGACAGCACCGGGTAGAGCCCGACGGTTCACATGCCGGTTATTTCTGGGCGGCCGCGGCCATTACCGGCTCAATCGTAGAAGTCGAAGGAACCCGGCTTGACTCCCGGCAGGGCGACATTCGGCTGGTTGAGATCCTGGCGCGCATGGGATGCACGGTTATCGCAGGCACGAGCGGCGTCGCCGTCAAGGGCGGAGAGCTTTCCGCCGTCGACGTCGAGATGGGAGACCTCCCGGACGTGGTGCCCACGCTGGCGGCAGTGGCCGCATTTGCCCGCGGCCGGACGATCATCCGCAACGTGGCGCACTTGAAGAATAAGGAAAGCGACCGGCTGGCAGCCGTATGCGCTGAGCTGGGCAAAATGGGGATCGAATCCGGATACGATGAGGATACGCTCTGGGTGCAGGGCGGACGGCCCATGGGTGCCGGCATTGATTGCCATAACGACCATCGCATTGCCATGAGCTTTGCGATAGCGGGCCTGAAGGCCGCGGGAACAAAGATTCTGGACGAAGCCTGCGTGCAAAAGTCTTTTCCGACCTTTTGGGAGGTCTTCGAGGGGCTTTATCGGTAGGCTTCGCTCAGTTTGAGTAGTGGTAGGATTTGACCAGTTGCGCGATGTAGTCGGCGATCTCTTGGCGCGTGCCTGATAGAGACAATTCCAATTTCGTTTTCCGCGAAGGGCTCGTTTCATAACGAAGCACCTCGGCCTTGATCTGGACGTCGCGGTTGTCCAGATTGATGAAGGACACCAAAACGCAAGCCGGAACGGTGCTGCAAAAGACCTCTATGGTTAGGTCCGTCGGGCCGACCTCGGTGATCAGGCCGATGTAGAAATTCAAGGGATGGCCCTCCCCGTCGATGGCAATGCAGGATACCGGCACCGACAGGGTAATTCGATGGGGCTTTTTCTTCCCCTCCAGAGATTCCGGGTCTCCGATGGTGGGGGCCGCGCGGTTTAAAATGCCGCCGCTTTTTTCAGACTCCGGCCCGGACCCGCCGACAGGCGGCGGAACGGCGACGAATATGTTGCCGCACTTGGTGCATCGCACCTTGGAACCGGTCGACCTCAACAGGTGTTCGTTCAGGCTGAATTTGCGCGAGCAGCCGCTACATTCAATGATCATTGCTGCCGGGCCCTCCCTGCCTATCCCATTTCGACGGCCTCAGTGGCGGATGCAACGACAAAAATGCGTTCGTTGTTACCCTTTAGATCGGCGGGCACCATATAAAAACCGGCCCGCTCAGGAGAATAGCCGGTGGTGAACCCCACAATCGTTTCGCCATCGCTAAACTTCACTTTGATCTTGCGGCCGCCACCGGGCACCTGGTCGCCGTAATTCTTCTCGTGTTGTTTGTCGCCCTCGTAGCTTTTTACGAAAAACAGCGCCTTGAGCTCTTCAATGTGAATTTCAATCCGCTCACCACTTACTAGCTCCAGGTGAAAACTAGATTTATTCGGAAAAAAATTATTGGTCTTGCCCTTGAGAACATTTTTGTCCTTGAATTTGACCACCACTTTGTTCGTGACCACGCTCCGTTCTCCTGACTATCTGTATTTGTTTGAATAACTGTTAACATTCTAACATTATTTTCCTTAGTTGGCCAATTAAAAACAATGGCTTCGTGTCTGGCGGCTGGAAAAATCAGCATGGCCGAGGCACCCTAAAACGAGCTTTTTGCAGGAGAAGGTCCGGGCGGAAGGACGCCGGCCATCGGCGCGGCCGGGATACCGCTTCCGCGGACTTATGACCACCTATTCCAGCGGCGTCTTCAGATAGCGGTAATAGCTGTCGAGGGTATAGACGGCGGCGAGCGGATTGTGGCCGAAGACCCGGTCTTTGGCCGCCAGGACGGTGCAGGGCGCCTGGCTGTACTTGAAGACCAGGGAGTCATGCCCCACGCACAGCCCGAGCAGAACGTTGAACTCGGTCTTGGCCGCATTCATCAACATGGCCTGCGAAATGGGGTTGCACATGGTCTCGTGTCGGCCGATCGCGATTTTCTGGTGGTCGGCAATTCCGATGATCTCCTTCGGCATCTGGCCGACCTTGCAGACGGCTGATACGACTTCGAAGTCTCTGGAGCGATAAAAGTCCCCAACGAGTTTGGCCTCCCGGGCCAGGCCGGCGCAGAAGACGAGGCCGAGGCGCCGGTAGCTCATGCGGCGCGCGAATTCGGCTATCTCGAGGATGCGCGGTTTGAGCGGCTTCACCTGCGCGTGTCCCTGCTCGCGCCCGGCGTAGCCCTCGCCTTCCTGGACCGATGCGGCGTAGGCAAACGCACGGATGTCGGGCCTTTCATATTCCCGGTTCGCTCTAGCGACTACGTCTGTCTGGTTGCGGGTCGGGCAGGTCTCCGGATGTTTCCCATCCCGGTTCATGCAAAACCGATCCGCATTCCTGAATGGGCAGCCGGCGCAATCGGATGATTCGGCAGGGTAGCGATCCGTCGTCATGGAGTTCCTTTCTGATTCTTGGTTTTCCGCAAAGGGGGTTCTGGTTTCCTGCGGCCTTTTGGGCGGCGCAGGCTGTGGTACTCTTCGCGCACCAGCTTACGGTACATATGGTAAAAAAACAAACTCATGATTTCGGCAAATTTGCTGCCTTTTTCGTCCAACTCGGTTGAAGAAAGCCGCTCCAGATTGCGCTGGTAGTAATCTCGGTGCGAACTGCGCACGAACCGGCGAATGAAATCGGCGATGCGCTTCAATTCCTCGGGATCATAGCCGTCTTTGGGCCCGAAGCCAAGCCGGTCCATATCGACCATCAGGCGCCCGATGATAAGATCGTCACGCGAGTACAGCGGTTCGCCGTCTTTCGGGTGGGCGGTGATGATCCCCCAGTCCTCCATGATGGCGAGCCATTTGCGGCCGATGCCGGTGGCTTGCCGAAAGGCATCCCGGCCGACCACCTCGGTGGCCAGCAGGCGGTCGAGCGGACGAAAATATTTGTTGTGAAGGTCCGAAACGGCTTGCTCCGAAGGCGATTGTCTCCGGTTCTGCTTGAGGATCTTCTTGATTTCGGGGATCGGCAGGAAGAAACTGTCCCGCAGCTCCTTGATCAGGAGAATGCGATCGACATGCGCAGCGGTGTAGTCGGCGGTGTGGGTGCCTGATCGCCGCGGCTTTCGGATAAGACCTTCTCGGAGGTAGAAGTGAATGGTCTCCTTGGGGACGCCGGTTTGTTTGACAAGCTCGCCGATGCGCATGCTGAATTCCACTGTGCCGGGCACGCTCGTGGGGATGGCAGATTACCGCCCTTCTTTTGCGCGGAGCGAAAAAAAGGGGCTGCGGGTCCCCTGTTACTCGCGACCACCCCTAAAAGTCAACAAAAAAAGTATTGACAAATTTATGCATTATTATAGATATGATATAGCATATAACGTGTAGCACGTTATACTCTTTGCTGCGCCTGCCCGGGGGCTGGATCGTGCGCCGGGCCAACATCCTGAACGCCGCGGCGCCGGCCCGATGGCCGCCGCGGCGTGGCCTGCAACCATCTTCCAACCAGAGAGGATGCCGAAACATGAAAATGGATTACCAGACGGTCAAGGTCGAGCTCGCAGAGGGGATCGCGGTCTTTCGGATGGACAACCCTCCGGTCAACCAGCTCTCGGAGCACTTCGTTAGGGAACTATCCGATGCATTTGCGGAAGCCTTCAAAGACGGCGCGGTGAAAGCGGTCGTGCTTACCGGCACCGGCAAGAATTTCGTCGCCGGCGCCGACATCACCCAGATCAGGGACATCCGGACGCGCGAACGGATCCTGGCGCTGCTCAAGGACAACAACCGCTTCCTCAATTCCATTGAAACCGGTCCCAAACCGGTGGTGGCCGCCATCAACGGAAATTGCCTGGGCGGCGGCCTGGAGCTCGCCATGGCCTGCCACTACCGTGTAGCGGTCCGGGGCGTGGACCTCGGTCAGGCCGAAGTCCAGATCGGACTCATACCCGGTGCCGGCGGGACCCAGCGTCTGCCGCGGCTGATCGGGCTGCCCAACGCGCTCGACATGATCACGACCGGCAAGGCGATCAAGGCCGAAAAGGCCCTGGATCGCACCCTGGTGGACGAGCTTGCCGATGCATCGCAGTTGGTGGAAACCGCCGTGCAGGCCGCGCGGCGCTTTATCTCCGGCCGGCTGAACCTGAAACTGCGCGCGACTCGCCATCGCCACGAACGGCTGCCGAGCGCGGCCGAGAAAAAGGCGTTGCTGGACTTCGCCAAACTCATGACGGCCGCCAAGGGCAAAGGCTACATTGCCCCGCTCAAGGCCATCGAGGCCTTTGAACAGGGGCTCGGCTACGATCTCGAGGCCGACCTGGATCAGGAGGCCGAGCTGTTTGCCGACTGCCTGCTCTCGGACGTAGCCCGGAACCTCATCGGCATCTTCCTCAACACGCGCGCGGCCGGGCGGCTGCCGCGCATCGAGGGGATCAAGCCGGCCTCGATCAAGAAAGTGGCCATGCTGGGCGGCGGGGTCATGGGGTCCGGAATCGTGCACCTGCTCTTGACCGGCGGCTTTAAGGCCGTGCTCTGGGACATCAACGCGGCGGCCGTCGAGAAGGGGCTTGCCGCCGTCCGGGGAACCTTCGACTATCACATCAAGAACAAGAAGATGTCGGCCGAAGAGCTGGAGCGCCTGTTGAAGGGCGGGCTGGCCACCACCTCGTCGCTGGAGGACCTCAAGGACGTCGATCTGGTCATCGAAGCGGTCCTGGAAGACATGCAGGTCAAACAGGACATCTGGAAAAAGCTCGAAGCCGTCTGCCGCCCGGACGTGATCTTCGCCACCAACACCTCGGCCCTGCCCATCACCGAGATGGCCGCGGTGCTAAAAGATCCCGGCCGCATGATCGGCCTGCATTTTTTCAACCCGGCCCACCGCATGCAGCTGCTTGAAATCATTTGCGCCCAAAAGACATCCGACGCCACCCTGGCCACGAGCGTCGCATTCGGCCGGACCATCAAAAAGATCCCCATCGTCGTCAACGACGGTCCCGGGTTTTACGTTTCGCGGCAGCTCAGCGCGATGATGAGCGGTTCCATTTTTTTGATGGCCGACGGCGTGGACGGTGCGGCCATCGAAACTGCCATGACCGAATTCGGCATGCCCATGGGGCCGGCCGCGCTCTCCGATCTCACGGGGATCGACATCAACTACCACGTCAACCGCACGTTCGAAAAACGTCTGGGCGAGCGCTGGAGGGTCCATCCCCTGACCGAGGCGATCTACCAAACCGGCTGCTACGGCCGCAAGACCGGCTCCGGCTACATGGACTACAGCGGCCCGACGCCGGTGCCCAACCCCAAGGTCGTCGACGTGGTCCGGGCCTACCTGCAGGAGCACCGCATCCCCCCGAAGAAGGTCGCCCAGCAGGAGATCGTCGATCTCATGCTGGGCGCCGCCATCAACGAGGCCGCCTTCATGATCGAAGAGGGGATCTGCGACCGCCCTCAGGACATGGACTTGGCCATGATTTACGGCACGGGATTCCCGCCCTATCGCGGCGGCATCCTGCGCTACGCCGACCAGTGGGGACTTGCGAGCGTCCACCGTAAGCTGCTGGAGCTCGAGCAGCGTTACGGCGCGCGCTTTACGCCCGCCGCGCTGATCCGCGACAGGGCCGCGGGCGGCAAGACATTTTATAGGGATTAAAGCGCCGGCGGGACCGCCCTTCATCGCCCAACCCTAAACACCAAACGCCAATTTCTAAATGTCGAAATACCCATTCAACATAAGGAGGATTCCATGAGAGAGGTTGTAATTGCAGGATATCTGAGGACGGCCCTGTCGCGCTCCCGGCCGAGCGAGCCGGCCCGCGACTGGTTCTGCCGGATGCGGGCCGACGAGCTTCTCGCCAAACTGCTGCCCGACCTGATCAAGCGCACGGGCATTCCGGCCGAGGCGATCGATGATTTCCTGGTCGGCTGCGCCACGGCCGTGGGCGAGCAGTGGGCCTACGGCGGCCGGATCCCCATTTTCATGGCGAACCTGCCGCATACCGTGCCGGCCAAGTTCGTCGACCAGCAGTGCGGCTCCTCCATGGCCGGGGTCCAGGTCGGCTTCATGGAGATCGCCCAGGAGTTTGCCGACATCGTCCTGTGCGCCGGCTACGAACACATGACCCGCGTGGCGATGGGCATGAGCAATGTGGAAAAGGGCCTGCTCGCCCCCAACATGACCCTGTTTCTCAATCCCGAATACCGGCATTGGGACATCATGACCAGCATGAACATGGGGCTGACCGCCGAGAAGCTGACGGCCCAGTCCAAGATCGCGCGGGAGGCGATGGACCGCTGGGGAGCGCGCTCGCACCAGCTGGCTGCGAAGGCCCGGAGCGAGGGGTTCTTTGAAGACGAGATCATGCCGATCGAGGCGGTTCAGGCCGACGGCTCCGTCATGCGGGTGGACACGGACCAGGCCGTGCGCGACGACGCCACCTATGAAGGCATGGCCGAGCTCAAGCCCGCCTTTAAAAAAGACGGTGTGATCACGCCCGGGAATTCCTCGCCGCTGAACGCCGGAGCCACGGCCATGATCCTGATGTCCAAGGAGGCGGCCAAGCAAAAGGGTATTCGGCCGCTGGCCACCATCCGCTCGATCGGGTTCGCCGGGGTGGATCCGACCGTCATGGGGGCCGGGCCGGTTCCGGCCAGCCGGAAGGCGCTCGAAAAGGCCGGGCTGAAGGCGGGCGACATCGATTTCTGGGAAATCAACGAGGCGTTCAGCGTGGTCGCCCTGAACTGCATCCAAGAGCTGGGCATTGATCCGGACAAAGTCAATGTGATGGGCGGCGGCATCGCCATCGGTCACGCCCTGGGAGCCACCGGCATACGCCTGATCGGGACTCTGGCGCGGATTCTCAACCTCAAGGGCGGCCGTTACGGTTGCGCCAACGCCTGTGTGGGCGGCGGGCAGGGGGTGGCGACGATCATTGAAAAAGAGCGCTATGACTGGTAACAAAAGAGCGTACCGTCCTTTTTAGGCAGTTCGGGGGCTGGAGATGTTTGCGCCATTCTACGCGGCGATCGCCGACATTCCCGCTACCATCCGGAGGCACCGCGACCGGCTGGAGCGGCCGGTCATCGGTGTGCTGCCGGCTTATTTTCCGCTGGAGCTGATCCATGCCGCCGGCGGCTATCCGGTGCAGCTCTGGGGCGCAGGGGTTGCGATCGATCATGCGGAAGCCTATCTACAGCCCTACTGCTGCTCTGTCGCGCGCTCGGTGCTTGAGCTTGAGATGCGCGGCCGTTCGGAGCTGATTCACGCCTATGTGTTCACCTCCCTGTGCGACACCCTGATCAACCTCAGAGAGCTTTATCGGCGCCTTTTTGACAAGCCTGTCCTGGGGCTTTCCATTCCCGTCACGCAAACCGCTGAGGGGCTGCGCGGCTTTCTGGCCGATGCCATCGAAAACCTAATTAAAGGCTTTGAAGCCATCACCGGCCGCCGGGTGTCGGCGGATGCGTTGCGGGAGTCCGCCAGTCGGTTCGGCCGCGTGCGGTTCCTCCAGCGCGCGCTTTACCGCCTGCGCCGGGAAAGGCCGGGGGCGATCAAAAATGCGGATTTCCACGCCGTTCTCAAGGCCGGGTTCTTTCTGCCGGTTGACGAATACGGCCGCTTGCTCGAAAACCTGCTGGCAGGGCTTGACTCGATCGAACTGCCGGCCGGCCGTCGGCCGAGGCTGGTCTTAAGCGGGATGGTGTTCGACCCCCTTTACGCCCAGGGGCTTTTCGACGAGGCCGGCGCCGATGTGGTCGATGACGACTTTGCCAACGGCTGGCGCTCCATTTCGAAGGAGACCCTGCGGGTAGACGACCTGGTCGAAGGCGTTGCGGAACACCTGTTCGGCGGCGCTCCCTGTTGCTGCATCCACAACCCGGGCAGGGATCGCCATGACTATCTGGTCCGAAAAATCAGGGACGCGGGCGCGGACGGCGTCGTCTTCTGGTACGTGAAATTTTGCGAGCCGGATGCCTTTGACCGGCCCCAGCTGCTCGCCCGACTGAAGCAGGAAGACATCGCCGCCACCGTGCTGGAAATGGATCTGTCGCTGAAAAGCATCGAGTCGCTCCGGACCCGCATCCAGGCCTTCTGCGAGATGATTGGGGGGTTGGAGATTTGACCCAGCTCGACGCCTTCAAAAAGATGAAAGAGCTGATGACGCTCTATTACATCGAGGCCAAAACCGCCGCGAACAAGCCGATTGCCTGGCTTACCAGCGGCGCGCCGGTGGAATTCGTCTATGCCATGGGTGCCATTCCGGTCTATCCGGAGAACTATGCCGCCATGTGCGCCGCCGGGCACCAGTCGGTCGCGCTCATGGAGGCGGCCGAGGCGGCCGGCTTTTCGCAGGACATCTGCGCTTACGCCCGCACCGATTTCGGCCAGGACCTGGTGCGCGGCGGTCCAGCCGGGGGGTTGCCCGCACCGGACTTCCTGGTGTGCTCCACCAATATTTGCAAGACCGTGATCAAATGGTACGAGGTGGTCGCTCGGAAATACCAGGTGCCGTTGTTCGTGGTGGACCTTCCTTTCCTGCACGATGGACTGACACCGGCCCTGGTGGCTTACGTCGTTGCGCAGTTCCAGCAATTGGAGCGGTTCCTGGAAAGCATGTTGAAGAAGCCGTTCGACCGCGACCGCCTGATCGAAGTCATCCGGCTGAGCCGGGAGGCAACCGGCCTGTGGAGAAAAATCCTCGACTTAGGCCGGGCCGTTCCCGTGCCCTTCACCTCTCTCGACGCCTTTATTCACATTGCGCCCATCGTGACCCTGCGCGGCACCCCGGCGTGTGTGGATTACTACCGGCTGCTCTACGATGAGGTGGCCGGACGGGCCGAGCGCCAAATCGGATCGGTTCCGAATGAACGCTACCGCGTGCTCTGGGACAACCTGCCCATCTGGTTTAAGATGCGTGCGTTCGAGAAATTCTTCGACGAGCGGCGCTGCGCCCTGGTCGCCGCCACCTATGCCAACAGCTGGGGCGGGCTGGAGGATTTTGCCGGCATCCAGGCCCAGGATGCGGGCGAGGCGTTGGCGGTGTCGTATCTCAACATCTACATCAACTACGCTTTCGAGCAGCGCATCCGCTACCTTGCACAGCTGATCGACGAATTCCGCCTGACCGGGTTCATCATGCACTCCAACCGTTCGTGCAAGCCGTATTCCGTGGGAATGTATCGCCTGAAGGAGGAACTCTCGCGGCGGACCGGTAAACCCGGCGTGGTCATCGAGGCCGACCAGAACGATCCGCGGGTGTTTGCGGACGCGCAGGTGGAGGCGCACCTGGACGCGTTTATCGATTCGATGGCACCCTTGGCTTGATCCCGGGCGCTATTCGGATAGACCGTGCGCGCAAGCTCCAGGCCAATGTTCGATCGACCTTTGCCGTTCGAGCATAGCCATTGCTTACCAGGGCGATGAAACCCATGACCGATTTCAAGGAATACGACCAATACGACGGCCTCGGGCTGGCCGAGCTGGTCCGCACCCGGCAGGTATCCGCGGCCGAGGTGTGCGAGGCGGCCGTGGCGCGCATCGAGCGGTTCAACCCGCAGCTCAATGCGGTGGTGACGCCCCTCTTCGGGCTGGCCCGCCGATCGATCGCCCAGGGTCCGCCGGCGGGAGCCTTCCATGGGGTTCCTTTTCTGCTGAAGGACCTGCTGGCGGCGCTGGCCGGTGCGCCGCTCTCCTTCGGCTGCCGGGCGCTCAAGGACTTCGTGCCGGATCATGACAGCGAGCTCGTCCGACGCTTCAAACAGGCAGGCCTAATGATCCTGGGCAAGACCAACACGCCGGAGTTCGGCCTCGTGGCCTACACCGAACCGGAGCTGTTCGGACCGACGCGCAACCCCTGGGATCCGGCTCGCACGCCGGGCGGCTCCAGCGGCGGATCAGCCGCCGCTGTGGCCGCCGGCATGGTGCCGCTGGCCGGGGCCGGAGACGGCGGTGGATCGATCCGGATACCGGCCGCGTACTGCGGGCTTTTCGGCTTGAAGCCTTCGCGCGGGAGAAACCCCACGGGGCCGGATTTCGGGGAACTGTGGCAGGGGGCCGTGGTCGAGCACGTCCTCACCCGGACGGTGCGGGACAGCGCCGCGATGCTGGATGCCGTCTCCGGAGCGGATGCGGGCGCTCCTTTTGTGATTGCAGCGCCCGAGCGACCCTATACTGAAGAGATCCGGCGCGAGCCGCGTCGTTTGCGGATCGCTTTCAATCTGCGTTCACCGATCGAAACGGCCGTTCACCCGGAGAACGAGAAAGCCGTTCTGCAGACGACGCTCATGCTCCACAGGCTGGGCCACGAGGTCGAAGAGGCTGCTCCGGACCTCGACGGCTCAGCGCTCGCTCGAAGCTATCTGACCATGCTTTACGGAGAGGTGGCGGCGGACCTGAACGACTTGGGCCTTTTGCTGGGCAGATCCGCACGGCCGCAGGACGTGGAAACGGCGACCTGGACCCTCGGGCTGCTCGGCCGCTGCGAGTCGGCGGCCTCGATGGCCGGGGCCCGGCGTCTGTGGGGTCGGGCGGCACGCACGATGGGTCGCTTTCATGAAATTTACGATTTGTATTTGACGCCGACCACGGCGCAGCCCCCGGCCCGGATCGGCGAGCTCAAACCCGGGCCGGTTGAAGCCGGCGCTTTGAAGATGGTCAATCGGCTGAGGCTCGGCAGCTGGCTGCGGCGCAGCGGAATCATTGAGCGAATCGCCTTCCAGAACATGGCGCGCACCCCTTTCACGCAGCTGGCCAACTTCACCGGTCAGCCGGCGATGTCCGTTCCGCTGCATTGGACGCGCGACGGAATGCCCTGCGGCGTGCATTTCATGGCACGCAGCGGCGACGAAGCAACGCTGTTCCGCCTGGCGGCTCAATTGGAGAAGGCCAGCCCCTGGTTTCACAGAAGACCGACGTTCTGTTGAGAGGATGTGTCGAACCTTGGAGCCTTTTTTTTCTTCTTACCGGTTTATATTCCCGGCGCAGCGCATGGCCAGAGGAGGGAGGTGCAGGCATGTATGCAACAATTCTGGTTCCATTGGACGAATCTGCAAGGGCCGAAAAAATCCTGCCGCATGTGGAGCAAATGGCCCGGTCATTCGGGTCCAATGTCATTCTGCTGCGAGTGGTCGAGCCGATCGTGGCTGTGAGCAGCGCGGACGTCTTCGTCCCAGCAACCGATTCGTTCAGCGCCAAGCTGGAGCAGGCCCAGGTCTACCTCAACGATCTCAATAAAAAAGCTTCAGGAAAAGCGGATCGATGCGGAACCGCGCGTGATCGGCAGCACGATCGTCGATGCCATCTGTGAGACGGCCGAGCTCGAAAAAGTGGATCTGATCGCCATGGCCAGCCATGGCCGCACCGGTGCCGCCCGAGTGTTTTACGGCAGCGTTGCCGCCGGGGTTCTGCACCGGGTGGATCCACCGCTGCTGATCATCCGGTCGCGTGAAGACTGAAGGATGGCTGCAGCGGTTTCAGTAAGGATCCTGGCTCAAGGGCTCGATCCCGGATTCCTTGAGCCAGGAGTAAACCGGTGGAAGGCGTTCTTCGATCGGCCGGGTGACGACATCGATGAAGCACGGTTCGTTGCCGGCAAAGGCGCTGGCCAATCCGCCTTCCAGCTCCTGCGGAGTTTCAACCCGGAACGAGCGCAGCCCGAAGGCCGAAGCCACCCTGGCCATGTCGAGCGCTTTGAAATCGACGGACAGGTAGCGGCTTTCGGAGTGAATTTTTTGCAGGGTTTTGATCCAGCCGAAGGATCCGTTGTTGAAATGGATCAGGACGGCGGGAACCTGGTAGCGCACCAGGGTTTCCAACTCGCCGCACGACATGCCCATGCTGCCGTCGCCGAAAAGCCCGATGGGTCTTGCCTCGGGACGCGCCAGCCAAGCGCCCAACACCCCCGGAATGGCATAACCGAGGCCGCCGTAGGCGCGCGGGATAATAAAGCGCGAACGGTCGTGGTTGAGTTTGAGATAGCGGGTCACATAGGGAGTTGCCGTGCCGGCGTCCGCGATGACGATGACCGGCTCCCGGATGATGCGGTTGAGCGAACCGATGACGCGCTGCGGCGTCAGCGGTGTTTCATCGTCGGCTAAAACGGCGGCGGCTTTGGCCCAGAAGTGATGGCGGCTGCGGTTGAGATTCTCGAGCCAGCGCTCCGCATCGGACCGGCGGTCCTTTCCCAGCTCGCTCAAAATATCTTCCAGCACCAGTCTGGCATCGCCCACGACCGCATCCGCGACGGTATAATTGTTGCCGATGATGCGTGGATTGATGTCCACCTGAAGAATCTTGCGCCCCGGTCGACGGGAGGGCAGGGTCCAGCGTACCGTCGACACCGACCCCAGCTTGCAGCCGACATACAGAAGCACGTCACCCTCCTCGACGGCCCGCATGGCGTGCGGATGATAGCCGTTGTCCCCGATGACTCCCAGCGCCAGGGGATGCTGGTCCGGGATGATGCCCTGGCCGGAAATGGTGGTCACCACCGGCGCGCCGATGCGTTCGGCCAACGCCATCACCTCGCTGCGCGCCTGGGAGTGGTTGGCGCTGCCGCCGACGATCAGCACCGGCCGTTTGGCTGCAGTCAAATGCCTGGCGACCCGGGTGATGGCATCCGGGCTGCCGCGGAAGCGCATGGACGGGTAGGTTTTGCACTCCGGTTCGGCATGCAGCGAAACCTGGTCGACGGAGATTCGGCCGACGACGGTTTCGGTGGGAAACGCGAGGTGGACTGCACCCGGGCATCCCGAGGTCGCCACCCGGAACGCCCGACGCACCGTTTCGGGGATCTTTACGGCCAGTTTGAGGAAGTTGGACCATTTGCTGATGGACTCGAAGAACACGTGATGGTCCATTTCGGTGATGGTGCCTTTGCCTTCGCCGGACAGGCTAACGCCGCTGGTGAACAGCAGGATGGGAATAGAGGACGCGTTGGCTTCGGCGATCCCCGGGGCGGAATAGAGAGCCCCGGCGCCCGAAGGGCATTCGCACACGCCGGGCCGGTGCGACAGGCGGGCGTACACATCGGCCATGAACCCGGCCGAGCGTTCATCACGGGCCAAAATGTGGGGAATGGCGTTGCGGCGCTCGTAAAGCGCCTGGTAGAGCGGTACGGACGTGTCTCCGGGAACACCGAAAACGTAGCGGACATCATAGGCTTCGAGCATCTGGACGAGCGCCTGGGCGCCGTTGATGGAAGCGGCTTCCAATGCGTTCATGGGGCCTCCGGGTTCGATGGGTGTGACGCGGATAGCGGTTCTGCTTTTTCAGGCAGACGCATGGACACCAGCACGGTCAGCAGCGGCACGAGCGGCAGCCAGGCCAGGACCGTTTGAAGCGAAAAGACATCCGCCAAACTGCCGATGACGGGGCTCAGCACGCCTCCGATGCCGAGCGAAAGACCCATCATCAGGCTGGAGACCATCGACCGGCCCCGGGGGGCAAGCTGCTGGGCCAGCGACACTCCGAGCGGCAGGGTGGCCAGCGAGAAAAAGCCGGACAAGAAGGCACACGGGTATATCCACCCATCGCGCAGATACAGAGAAAGCAGCAGGGCGGGCGCGGTCAGCAGATGGCTCAGGATAAAGATCGGTCGATAGCGGGTGCGGTCGGCCAGGCTGCCGGCCACCATCCCGCTGATCGCTCCGGCGAGCGTGAACAGAGAGGTCACCACACCGATCGAAACCAGCGAGTATCCGTCGCGGGCGTAGAGCATCGGGAAGAAGGTGATGAAAACTTGGCTGACGAAAGCCCGCAGCACCATCACCGTCCATAGCAGGACGATCGACTTCCAGGCGCTGCCCAAGGCTTCCTTCAATGAACCGATGAACCCGCGCGCGGCCAGGCCCTCGCCCTGGGGCATCGGCACTATTTTGAAAAGGATCGCCAGGAGCGGAAGTCCGATGAGCATCGACAGCAGCGTGCCGCGCGGGCCGTAGGCGGCAACGAGGGCGGTGATGAGGATCGGGCCTACGCCGAAAGCCAGGGTGCCGCCCGCGTTGAAAATGGACATGCAGAAGCTGAAGTGGCGACCCGCATAGGAAGCGATCATGCCGGCCACCGGCGGATGGAACATGGACTGGCCGATCGAGCCCAGGCAAACGAACAGGATGAGTACCATGAAACTCGGGGCCACCCCGACGAGCGGGATGAAGATCAACGATAGGATGGGGCCGCCGAGAATGAAAAGGCGCGTGCGGTAGTGATCGGCAAAGTAACCCGCGATGGGCTGAACAATAAACATCAGAAAGCGGTTGATGCCGGCCAGAAAACCCACTTGCGTCAAGCTCAGCGCGAATACGTCGGCGAAGACCGGCAGCAGCGGGCTGACGAAAGAAGCGTACAAGTCGCCGGTGAAGTGCACCAGCCACAGGGCGAATATCACGCGGGTGTTGGCCTTGGTAGGATCCGTCGTGAAGCAGCTTGTTCGATGGTCAGACATAACACAAAAAAAACCCAGTCTCGAGGACTGGAGTAAAGGGCAAAAGCGGTCGAAACGAGCGGATTTGAACCACAGGCCCTATCGCCCCGAATGCAAGTTCCAGATTGGATCTTTAAAGCGGCAGCTTACTACCCAAAGGTCGTCATGCCGGATTAGATCTGGTTTCCACTTCAACTGCCGAAGCAATAATTGAAGCTTTCTATCATCAATTTTTAATGATTAAAAGAGCCTCTGCCCAATGCAAGCATCCCCTTATAGCTTTTTCACCGACCCCCTCCCCATATAGCCAAGCCCCGCCATTGTCATCATTTCCAGTGATATCGGCGGGGTTTGAAAACCGGCCGTTCCGGGCTGATTGACTTGTCTCGGTATTCTTGATATCATATTGTAATTGCATGGAAATTGATAACGATTCTAAGTCTTTTCGACTTTTCGATTCACCCCCTTAGCCAAGCCAGGCGGATGATGCACACCCTGCGTAGATTTAAGCCCGCTATACTCGTCCCCGTACCGACACGATTTCTGCGCCTGAAACAATCGGCATCGGCCACACCGCCGGAATTCAATTTCGAGCGCAGGGAGGGGATGGAAATTGAAACTCAAATTGCGCGTTAAGTTTCCTGTTGCACAATAACAGTAAATATTCGTTATCGGAGGATTAATGCAGGAGTGGATTCATGGTTACCAGATCAAGAAGATGGGTCAATTGGGAGATGTCGAGATACTTCAAGGGTGTATAACCAAAAGCCTTACACCCTACGATGACAAGGGGCAGCCTGTCATGCCCGGCGATGTCATGGCTCAACACATTTCGGACTTGGAGCAGGAGCTCTCGAGGCTTGATGAAATTGCATGGGATTTAAGCGGAGCTGAAAGGGAAAGAATGATCCATGATGACATCGAACCCCTGCAGGAACGGCTGCAAGGCTGTCGGACCTACCTTGAATCAATCAGGACCGCGAATTGGGATCAGTTTGATTTGCCGGCAGAACAGGACATGTTGGGCCGTTTTTCAAGTTTTTTGATAAACGCCAGATACCCGGCCGGAGAAGTCGATAAATTTCTGCGCAAACCATCTGAAGTGGGCGGAGTTGAAGAGACGCCTCCAATCGAGAGCAAGCCTGCGAGGTCGATGTATGCTCAGACGGTAAACGAAAAATGCCGTGAAATCGCACAGCGAATATGGGAAAGGCAGCCATATTTCACCATTGCTGCCATGATCAACCACAGCGAGATGGTTCGCCAGGCCAGAAAGCCGGATGGAAGTCCCTATTCGGAAATTACCATCCGAAACTGGATCAGGGACCTATGCCCAAACCCAAGGCCCGGGCGAAGATCCGCAGCGGGCGCATCCGAATAATTGTCCGAACATAAGCTTGGAAATCTCCCCCGACCCCTCTATTGCATGGAGAGGGATGCGTGCCTCATTATTAGGTGCGGAGAATGGCGACTTACATACATGAATTGAAGGGGTGGCCGGGCTTCCGATGGGACGAGAGCCTGGTGGCTAAGCAGCTTCCAGCCGTCCGCCACCGGCAGGGCCGTTTGATCGGGCGCATGGAAGCGCTGGGATTTAATCTGCGCCGCGAGGCGGTTCTTGCGACGCTGACCGAAGATGTCCTCAAATCAAGCGAAATCGAAGGCGAAATTTTAGACAAGAACCAGGTGCGATCCTCGATCGCGCGACGGCTGGGCATTGACATCGGCGCGTTGGCCCCCGCCGACAGGCATATAGAGGGAGTGGTCGAGATGATGTTAGATGCCACCCAGAAATATGTCGAGCCGCTGGCCGATGAGCGCCTGTTCGCATGGCATGCCGCGCTGTTTCCCACCGGGCGCAGCGGTATGGCCAAGATCATTGTCGGGGCGTGGCGCGACGACAGCACCGGCCCCATGCGGGTGGTCTCCGGCCCGATGGGGCATGAGCGGGTGCACTTCGAGGCTCCTGCCGCATCGCGCCTCGAAGCGGAAATGTCCGGCTTTCTCGCGTGGTTCAATGAGGAAGCCGTGCTCGACCCCGTACTAAAGGCGGCACTGGCGCATTTGTGGGTTGTCACCATCCATCCGTTCGCTGACGGCAACGGGCGCATCGCACGCGCTATCGCCGATATGCTGCTCGCGCGCTCGGAGCAAAGCGCACAGCGCTTCTTCAGCATGTCCGCGCAAATCCGGCTGGAGCGTAACGCCTACTACGACATCTTGGAAGCTACTCAAAAAGGCGATCTTAGAGTCACCGCATGGCTGGAATGGTTTCTTGGTTGTCTTGACCGCGCGATCGGTGGCGCGGAAAACACGCTTTCGAGCATTCTTCGCAAAGCGCGTTTCTGGGAAGCAATCAAGGGCCAGCCGCTAAACGAGCGCCAGCGCAAGGTCATAAACCGGGTGTTGGATGGCTTCGAAGGCAAGCTAACTTCATCCAAATGGGCGAAGCTCACAAAGAGCTCACCCGACACGGCACTTCGCGACATTAATGATCTAGTTGAACGGGGCATCTTCGTTCAAAACCCCGGGGGTGGACGCAGCACGAATTACTCGCTCGCCAAGGTGGATTAAGGAAACGGCAGTGATGATCCTAATATCAAAAAAAAATGGGGCCCCGGACTACCAGGGCCCCATCAATTGATTGATTTTGTTGGTCGGGACGAGTGGATTTGAACCACCGACCCCAGCGTCCCGAACGCTGTGCTCTACCA
>Ga0105105_10000369_pt1 | contig 20630 bp, 23 predicted proteins | sample PPLLaktember2015_4_FD_79108 | JGI IMG/M metagenome (GOLD analysis project Ga0105105, IMG submission 79108) | Freshwater sediment microbial communities from Prairie Pothole Lake near Jamestown, North Dakota, USA - PPLs Lake P8 Core (1) Depth... | ecosystem: Environmental > Aquatic > Freshwater >...
CATGGGGGTGTTCTTGACCGGTTCGATACCATCATGTTTGTCGCTCCGATCGTATATTTTCTGTCTTCCCGGCTTTAGGCTGTCCGGTATGATCGCTTCGTCCTGCACGTCACTGAAATTGCTCCTGATCCGGGATTTGCGCCATGCCGTGTGCCTGCGTGCCGCTTTTTCGGAACTGAAGGGCGCACGCACTGACTGATTAAGCGCAGGGGTGGTTCTGCAATCCCGGCATTGTATGGAAAGGGTTGTGCCGTGCGGGATCAAATTTTTTTATATTACCGCTTCTTTTCACCCTGAAAAGAGGCCGGCTCTTCTTCGGCGGAGGGGGTTAACTGCAAGGTCTTGTGATAATGAAAATCGAAAGTCTTCTTTCTGCAGGCTGTATTGCCCTGGATCTCGAACTGGAAACAAAAAACCAGGTCATCGATAAAATGCTCTCGATCGTGTCCGGTCACGCAGGAGTCAGGGACGCGCTGCGGTTGCGGGATGATGTGCTCAGGCGGGAACAGGAAATGTCAACCGGGATCGGAAAAAAAATAGCGCTTCCCCATGCAAAAACCCCGGCGGTCAGTCAGCCGGTGCTGGCGCTTGCCACCTTGAAGAAAGATCTCAATTTCGATTCGATCGACAATGAACCGGTGCGGATCATTTTTCTGCTCGCTACGCCGGAAACGATGCTTGCCGAGCATCTGAAACTGCTTGGCCGCATTACCAGGCTTGCCGGCCGTGCCGATTTCCGGGAGCGTCTGATTGCCTCGAAATCACCCGCTGAGGTGCTCGATCTGTTCCGCGAGGAGGAAAAGGATTTTCCGCAGATATAACGATCAGTATAACAGGAGAGGTTCACCGCAGAGTATGTCGCACTATCAGGCTGTCAAAGGGGCAAGGGATATTTTTCCCGATGAAATGGTTCAATGGAAACATGTCGAGGAGGTTGTGAGCCGGCTTGCCGCGATATACGGTTTCAGTGAAATCCGGACCCCCGTATTTGAATACACCGAGCTTTTTCAGCGCAGTATCGGAGCCTCTACCGATATCGTCGGCAAGGAGATGTTCTCGTTCCAGCCCGATCCCGGAGGCCGATCGATTACGCTTCGTCCGGAAATGACCGCAGGGGTCATGAGGGCGGTGCTGCAGAAAAACCTTCTGGCGGCGTCTCCGGTTCAGAAACTTTACTACATCAGCGAGCTGTTTCGCAAAGAGCGTCCCCAGGCCGGCCGGCAGCGTCAGTTTTCGCAGTTCGGAGCGGAGCTGCTCGGGGCCTCTTCACCTGCTGCGGTTGCCGAGGTGATCATATTCATGATGCATGTTTTCGAGTCGCTCGGCCTCAGAGGGCTTCGTCTGAGGATCAACACGCTCGGCAACAGCCTCGATCGCCAGAGATACCGGGAGGCGCTCAGAGCCTATCTTGCGCCCTGTTACGCGCAGCTCGACGAAGCATCCAGGGAGCGGTTCGAAAAAAATCCCCTGAGGATTCTCGATTCAAAAAATCCTGCGATGCAGGACATTGTTGCCGGAGCGCCGAAACTGCACGATTATCTGGGCCGCGAAGCCATCGATGATTTTGAAAAGGTGCTTGCATACCTTTCCGGCAGGGGCATCGACTTTCAGATCGATCACCTCCTGGTGCGGGGGCTTGATTATTACAGCTATACGGCATTCGAGGTTACCAGCGCCGAGCTTGGCGCCCAGGATGCGCTCGGCGGCGGCGGCCGGTATGATTCACTCTCGCTTGAGCTTGGCAGCCCGTCGGAGGTGCCTGCGGCAGGCTTTGCCGTCGGGATGGAGCGTATTCTGATTGCCATGCAGAAGCAGGGGCTTTTTCTGCAGCAGGCTCCCGAAGGCCCCTCGGTCTGCGTTGTCGTCCAGCAGCCGGAGCATTTTGACCGGGCCTTCGAGATTGCCGGCCAGCTGCGCCGGGCGGGAATCAGTACGGTTATCGACCTTGCCCGCAGAAGCATGAAGGCCCAGCTTCGCGAAGCCAACAGGATGCATGCGGCATCGGCGCTTTTTGTAGGCGGCGACGAACTCGCTTCCGGGCTCTATCCGCTGAAAAACCTTGTGACCTCCAGCCAGGAGAGCTTCTCCCTTGACGGGGTGATCGTTCACCTGCAGCAGCAGGCGCCGGTAAACGGGAATCTGTGATGAACAGGCTCCACACCGTTACCCTTTACGGAAAAAAGGAGTGCTGCCTTTGTGATCAGGCAATGACCGTGCTCTACAAGGCGCAGGCTGCAGAACCATTTGTTCTTGAGAAGATCGACATAGCTTCGCAGCCGGATCTCCTCCGGAAATACGGCCAGCAGATTCCTGTCGTTCTTGTTGACGGTATCGAGGTTTTCCGGTACCGGATTCGGGAAGACCGTCTTGCGGCTCTTCTGGCTCTGCCGGTTCCGTAGTGCGTCTATCCGGGAGGTTTTTTTTCAAGATGACAGGCTGTGACGATGCTGAAATTCATTCTTGTTCTTCTGCTGCTCTACCTTGTTTTTCGACTGGTGCTGACAACGCTGGGCAGAGGGCTGTTCATACGCTACAGAGGCGGTGATCCTCCCGGTGGAGGCCGTGTTCCTCCTTCCGCTTCCCGCAGGCAGGTGGAGGAAGCCGATTACGAAGTGATCGACACGCAGCTCAAGGATAACGAGCGTGCGGACGGTTAGCATGTTTGACTATTGAGCCTTTTTTTAGTACATTCTCAAACGGGGTTCGAACAGACGGAGGTTGACTGAAGTAGAAGTGGGGCTTTCCCCACTTTTTTGTTTTCCGAAAAAAGAACAGGTGAGCCGGTGATAATGGAAGAGAAAATAAAACGTTGTGTTCTTCGGGTACTGGAACTGTCTTCGGGTACGAAAGGCGAGGGGGTCTATCTTGTCCGCCTGCAGGTGAAAGGCTCCGGAAAACACAGGAAAATCGAGGTTCTGCTTGACAGCGACACCGGGATACGGATCGATCAGTGTTCTTTTTTCGGACGCCGGATCCGGGAGCAGATCGAACTCGACACTGAGCCGCCGGTGCTTTCAGGCGAGGATTTCGATCTTGTGGTTTCATCTCCGGGGATTGGCGAGCCTGTACTCATGCCGAGGCAGTATATCCGGCATACGGGCAGATTGCTGAAGGTTGTCTACAAGGGTGAACAGCAGGAAGAGATGGCCATGACAGGACGCCTGCAGAGGGTACTGCAATCAGGAGATACCATTACCGCTCTGGAACTGCTTCCGGTCGCTGCCGGAAAAAAGAGCTCCGGAAGCGGCGGTACGGTCGTTGAGCTTGCTCTTGAGCGAATCGTCAGGTCTGTTCCGGAAGTGGAGTGGTAGCGGAGAGAGAGGAGGGCAAGCAGGAAATTTTTCTTTTTTTCAAAAGCACAATCAGCAAAGAGATGGCAAGAAAGCAGGTGAAAGCGGAAGGTCAGGACAGGCGGGCGCAGATTGCCAGCGCGTTCGGTGAAATCGAGCAGTCGAAGATTTTTCTTGACAAGAAAACGGAGAGTGCGGCTGTAAAGATGGATATCGCCGACCTTCTCAAGGATATCATTCAGAAGCAGCTTCGCAAGGACTACGATCCGGAAGTCGAAGCCAATATTTTCATCAATCCGGAACGGGGCGATTTCGAGGTCTATCTTCTCAGGAAGATTGTCAGCGAGGTCGATATTCCGGCTATTGAAATCAGCCTAGACGAAGTGCGCAAAATCGACGAGTCGCTCGATATCGGCGACTATTACGAAGAGGGCCCGATTCGTCTCGAGGACTTTCTGAGCAGGAAATCCATCCAGATTATCAAGCAGTCCGTCCAGAAAAAGGTCCGCGATCTTGAACGGCTTGTCGTGTATGAAGAGTGTCTCGAAAAAGTCGGTGAGGTCGTTGCCGGCGAGGTCTATCAGGTGCGTTCCAACGAGGTGATTTTTACCTACAATACCTCGAAAGACCACCGGGTCGAGCTGGTGCTGCCGAAAGCCGAGATGATGAAAAAAGACAATCCCCGCAGAACTCCCCGCATGAAGCTCTATGTCAAGCGTATCGAACGGGAAAAAGTGAAGGTGCGTCTCGACGACGGCGGGGTGGTCGAGCGGGAAAAGCCTGACGGCGGCATGAAGGTTATCGTATCGCGGGTCGACGACCGTTTTCTCTACAAGCTGTTCGAACACGAGGTTCCCGAAATACTCGACGGTCTCATCGTCATCAAGGGAATTGCCCGTGTGCCCGGCGAAAGGGCGAAAGTTTCCGTGGAATCTACCAGTGCCCGGATCGATCCTGTAGGAGCGAGTGTCGGCTACCGCGGCAAACGCATCCAGAGTATCGTCAAGGAGCTCAATAATGAAAATATCGATGTCATCTACTATACCGACGAACCGCAGATTTATATTGCCAGAGCGCTGCAGCCGGCAAAGATCGACCCGCTGACGGTTCATGCCGACATGAAAACCCGCAAGGCAAGGGTCATGCTCAAACCCGATCAGATCAAGTATGCTATCGGCAAGAACGGCAACAACATACACCTGGCGGAAAAGCTTACCGGTTACGAGATCGACGTCTATCGCGACGTGATCGACAAATCGATGGAAGACCCGACCGATATCGATATCATCGAGTTCCGTGAGGAGTTCGGCGACGACATGATCTACCAGCTTCTCGATGCCGGCCTCGATACAGCCAAGAAGGTACTGAAAGCCGGAGTTGAAGAGATAGAGCAGGCCCTTGTCGGGCCGGTAAAGAACGAGGAGATTCTTGTTTTCGGAAAACCGTCTCGTAAACCCATGATCAAACCGAGGGAGCGGAAGGTTACGGATGAGGAGAAGCGGTACTGGGCAAAGATTGCCGACAATATCTACCGGACGGTCAAGGAGCAGTTCACGGATACGGATCTGCACGACCTGTTCGACGAGAGCGTCGAGGAGGAGCCCGGTACTTCGGAAGCTGATGCATGAATGGAGCAGGCCCTCAGAGAAAACAGAGAAGGATAAAGAGTTTATAAAATCGACAGGAGGATGTAATGGCCATTGAGGAGATGGAAAAGAGATACCGTATCAGCGACATAGCAAGAGAGCTTCAGGTCAGTCCGCAGGAAGTCCTGCAGTTTGTCAAACAGGAAGGGGGCAAAGTGGCCTCTACATCCTCCATGGTTGATCAGGGCATGCGTGAAATGATTTTCGGTCATTTCAGCGTCGAAAAGAAAATGGTCGATGAGACCTTGAAAATCAGGCAGGAGAAACAGCGCAGGCTGACGAGGCTTGAAGAGCAGTCCAGAAAAACCTATGAAAAGGAGCGGCAGCTGAAGGAAACCCTCAGCAGCGCGGCGCCCGCTCCCGTGGTTTCCGATGCGAAAAAGGAGCCCGCCGCTGCCGCACTGAAAGCTGCTGTTGCCGAGCCGCTTCAAGGGGAGGGTCATCCTGCTCCGGCTGCCGAAATTCCTCTCGCCGAACTTTCCGATCAGCCGGTGGTTCAGCCGGAGCTGCAGACAGGCGCGGAGCTGCCAGCGGAGCCTCCGCAGCAGGAAATGCCGTTGAGGGAGGAACCTTCGGTGAACGAACAGCTTGTTTCTTTTGAAACCCCCAAGAATATCGGCGGACTGACGGTTATCGGCACCCTCGACATGCATGCAGGCTTCGAGCGCGGCAGCGAGGGGGACAGAAAAAAGAAGGCCCGCAAAAAGAATTTCCAGGAACAGGCCGATGCGCTGAAGGGTGAATTCGATACAGGCGTAAAGGATGAGAGCGGCAGCGAGACCGTAGCCAAAAAACCGGCCAAGCCTGCAGGTGAAGCCGGTGCTGCAACGGCTGCGGACGATGCCTCCAAAAAGAAGAAAGGCAAGAAAAAGAAAAAGCCGGAAGTCGACGATAAAGTGATTTCGGCCAATATCAGGACAACCATCAGCGGTATGGATGAGAGCGGAGGCACGGGATCGCGTCAGAAATTCCGAAAGATGCGCAAGATCGAGCGTGAGCGGGAACTTGAAGCCGCCGAAGCGTTTCGTGAATCGCAGCAGGCGATCGTCAGGGTTACCGAGTACGCTTCGCCGCATGAACTTGCCGACCTGATGGGTGTGACCGCCAAGGATATCATCCAGAAATGCTTCTCTCTCGGCAAATTCGTAACCATCAACCAGCGTCTCGATAAAGAGGCCATCGAGCTTATCGCTCTTGAGTTCGGTTTTGAAGCCGAATTCATTTCAGAGGTTGAAGCGACGGCTGTGGTTGTGGAGGCCGACGAGCCGGAAGATCTGCAGATACGTCCGCCGGTGGTGACGATCATGGGCCATGTCGATCACGGTAAAACCTCGCTGCTCGACTATATCCGCAACAGTAAAGTCGTTGCCGGAGAGTCGGGCGGTATTACCCAGCATATCGGTGCTTATGAGGTAAGCGTTGGCGGCCAGAGAAAAATCACCTTTCTGGATACTCCCGGCCATGAAGCGTTCACCGCCATGAGAGCCAGGGGCGCGCAGGTAACCGATATCGTCATTCTCGTCGTTGCGGCTGACGACAGCGTCATGCCGCAGACCATCGAGGCGATCAACCATGCCAAGGCAGCAGGCGTGCCGATTGTCGTGGCCGTCAACAAGATGGACAAACCTGAAGCGAACCCGGAAAAGATCAAGAGCCAGCTCTCGGAAGCCGGCGTGCTTGTCGAGGAGTGGGGCGGCGAACATCAGTGCCAGGAGATTTCCGCGAAAAAAGGCCTCGGTATTTCCGAACTGATGGAAAAGGTGCTGACCGAGGCTGAAATCAGGGAGCTGAAAGGGAATTTTTCACACGATGTGAGAGCAAGCGGCATCATTGTGGAATCCGAGCTCGATAAGGGTAAGGGCGTTATTTCCACGGTGCTGGTACAGCGCGGATTTCTGAAGGTCGGCGATCCGTTCGTGGCCGGCAACACGATGGGCAAGGTTCGCGCCCTGATGGACGAACGGGGAAAACGCATTCTGTTCGCCGGGCCTTCGCAGCCGGTCAGGGTGCTCGGTTTCGAGGATCTTCCCCAGTCCGGAGACGCTCTGACCGTCATGCCTTCCGACAGGGATGCCCGTGATCTTGCCCAGAAACGCCAGGTTATCCGCCGTGAACACGAGTTCCGCAGAAGCACCAGGGTCAAGCTCGACAGCATTGCCCGTCAGATCAAGGAAGGCCTCATGAAGGAGCTGAGCGTGATCATCAAGGCCGATACCGACGGTTCTATCCAGGCGCTTGCCGACGGCCTCATGAAGATCCATAACGAAGAGGTGAAGGTGCAGATCATTCATCAGGGTGTCGGTCAGATTACCGAAACCGACGTGCTGCTTGCCGCAGCCTCCGATGCCATTATTATCGGATTCAGGGTACGGCCCAACGTCAACGCCAAGAAGCTTGCCGAAAAGGAGGATCTCGATATCCGGTTCTACAGCGTCATCTATCATGTGCTCGAGGATGTCGAAAAAGCGCTTGAAGGCATGCTGTCGCCTGAACTTCACGAGGAAAGTCTCGGTTCGCTCGAAGTCCGGCAGGTTTTCCGGGTACCGAAGGCCGGCAATGTCGGAGGATGTTACGTGCTTGAGGGCAAGATATTCCGGGATTCCAAGGTTCGCCTGCTGCGCGAGGGGGTTCAGATCTATGACGGGCAGCTCGATGCGCTCAGGAGATTCAAGGACGACGTCAAGGAGGTCGATGCCGGTTACGAGTGCGGCGTTTCCCTGAAAAATTATGATGATATCAAGGTCGGCGATATTGTTGAAGCCTACAAGATTGTTGAAAAGAAACGGAAACTCTGAACAGCGGAACGAGAGGTTATGTCGATACGTACTGAGAAAGTAGCTTCGCTGCTTCAGCATGAAATAGGTTCGATTCTTGAAAAAGAACTTCCCAGGGGGGGCGCGCTCGTGACGGTCGTCGCGGTCAAGGTGACGGCCGATCTGAGTATCGCCCGCTTCTATGTGTCTATTATCGGCACTGAAAAGCAGCAGGCCGAGGTGATGGCCTGGCTGCACGAAGAGACCAAATATCTCAGAAAGCTGCTTTCGGCAAATATTCGCCACCATTTCAGGAGAATTCCCGAGGTGGAGTTTTATGAAGACCGCCTCTATGAAAAGGCAAGCCGTATCGAGCAGCTGCTCCGAGAGGTGAGAAAATCGCCGGAACAACCCGACTGAAGGATTTCGGCAGATGGTTTCCATGATGCATGCAGAGCAGGGTATTGAACAGACGGGCTGTGACGACGGCTCTTTTCTGCTGGTTGACAAACCGGTGGACTGGACCTCTTTCGACGTGGTGGCCAAAGTCAGGAATGCATACCGGAAAAGCGGCCTGAAGCGCAAGGTTGGTCATTGCGGGACTCTCGATCCGAAAGCTTCCGGACTCCTGATTCTTGCAACCGGCCGCAAGACCCGCGAAATCTCCGGTCTCGAGGTTCTCGACAAGGTTTACGAAGGTTCAATAAAGCTTGGCGCTGAAACGGAGAGTCACGATACGGAGAGTGCCGAGTACGGACATTGTGATACCGGCCACCTGAGGTCGCAGCAGATACGGGAAGTCGCCGCCACGTTTACCGGCCCATCCCTGCAGCAGCCCCCGATGCACTCCGCCGTCTGGCATAACGGCAGGCGGCTCTACGAGTTCGCCCGTAAAGGTCAGGTTGTCCGGGAGCGCAGGGTGCGGGAGATCATGGTTCACCGGTTCGAGATAACGGCCGTCGAGCTTCCGCATGTCTCGTTTGTTCTGGAAGTTTCAAAGGGCGCATATATCAGGGTTATCGCCCATGAGTTCGGCAGGGCTCTCGGGGTTGGCGGATACCTTGCATCGCTTCGAAGGACGGCGATAGGCCCCTATGATATCGGCGCATCACGAAGCGTTCAGGATACGGTTGCTGCCATTCTTTCGGGATGTTCCCTTTCGGCGGACCAAAGGAGTTAAAAGCAGGATGCAGGTTGTTTTCTACCATAACGACAGGCTCCGGCACGGCGACGGTTCGCCGGCCAGGCTGGAGCCTGTGGATTCGGCAGTAACCGTCGGTTCATTCGACGGCGTGCACCGGGGGCACCGGAAAATAATTTCGAGCATGCTCGAAACCGCCCGTCGGCGCTCTTTGAGAAGCGTGGTGGTGACCTTTGAACCGCATCCCAGGCTGGTGGTGACCGCCGATGCTGGTGACCGGGTTGAGGTGCTTACGACGCTTGACGAAAAGATCGCGCAGATTGCCGGTCTGGGTGTCGATCTGCTGGTTGTTGTGCGTTTTACCGACGAGCTTGCCCGGTGGAGTTCCGAGCGGTTCATCGAGGAGCTTCTTGCCGGAACGCTTTCGGCAAAAAGTGTTACGGTGGGTTACGATCACGGGTTCGGAAAAGGCCGGAGCGGGAGTGGCGCGACGCTTGCCGGGCTTGGCAGGAAGTTCGGCTTTACGGTACAGGTGGTTGAAGAGCTTCGTATCGAAAGAGAGCATATATCGAGCACGAGGATCAGGAGCCTGCTGAAAAGCGGGCAGATCGGTGAGGCCAACAGCTTTCTCGGTGCACCCTATGTTATAAGCGGGGTCGTGGTGGACGGTCGGAAACTCGGCCGCGAACTCGGCTTTCCAACCGTCAATCTGAAAATCATCGAACAGGAGAAGCTTCTGCCTCGCAGAGGCGTATACATAGCGACCACGCAGATCGAAGGAAAACCCTACAGGGCAATGATGAATATCGGCAACCGGCCGACGGTCGATGAACAGAATGGCGAAGGAAGCGTCGAGGCGCATATTCTGGGCTTTTCGGGTTCGCTCTATGGCATGGAACTCCGTTTCAGCCTGCTTGCATTTATCCGCGACGAAAAAAAATTCGATTCACTTGACGCACTTCGGGAGCAGCTTGAAAAAGATAAAAAAACGGTGGAGTTGTTTTTTGAATAATATTATATTACAGGTCATTTGATTTAACATACTAAATGCATCGATATGAGTTTGACTAAAGAGTACAAGAGCGAAATCGTCACGCAGTTCGGCGGAACCGGCCAGAATACCGGTAAAGCCGAGGTTCAGGTTGCCCTGTTCAGCCGCAGGATCACCGATCTTACCGGCCATCTTCAGCAGCACCCCAAGGACAAGCACTCCCGCCGCGGCCTGCTCATGCTTGTCGGCAAGCGCAAAAAGGTGCTGAACTACCTGAAGAACGTCGATATCGACCGCTATCGTAAAGTGATTGCCGAACTTGATCTTCGCAAGTAAGCTGTTTTATTGTTGCCTGATTTCTGCGGGAAATGATCCTGCAGTTTTTCTTCAAACAGAGAACGCAGCAAGGGAGACGCTATGTTGGAAAGTATGACCGGCTACGGCAGTGCGGAACGTGTGGAAAATGGTGTAAGGATTCTTGCCGAGCTTCGTTCGGTTAACAACCGTTTTGCGGAAATCAGTGTAAAGCTTCCCCGTCAGTTGTCGAGTTATGAGCTGGAGGTCAGGGATATTATCCGTTCCCGGTTTCAGCGGGGCAAAATATCGCTGCTGATTCAGCTGCAGACCGAACGGGACCAGCAGATTCCGGTTGTCGTGAACCCTTCGCGGGTGAAAGCATACCGGGAGCTTCTCGAAACGGTCAGGCTTGAAGCCGGCATCGAGGCGCCGGTCGCGCTCGAGCACATTCTGAAGTTTTCCGAAATATTCGATAACGAAGCCGGCAGGGAAGAGAGCTCCGAATGGTTGTGGCCCGCTGTCCGTTCCATGCTTCCCGATGCCGTCGAAGCCCTTAAAGCCATGCGTCGCAGGGAGGGCGAAGAGCTCTCGCTGGACTTTGCCGCAAGGATTGCAGGCATTGAAACCACTCTGGCCGGGATCAGCCGGCTCTCGCAGGATAACGTCGAACTGGTACGCAAGCGGCTCGCCGCAAAGGTCGAGAGCGTTGCAGGCAGGGATATCGCCTACAGTCGCGACCGTCTTGAAATGGAACTTGTGCTTGCAGCCGAGAAGCTCGATATTACCGAGGAGCTGATCCGTTTTGCCAGTCACAACAAGTTTTTTCTCGAAGAGCTGCACAACAATGAGAGCGGTACGGGCAGAAAACTGAATTTTCTTCTCCAGGAGCAGTTGCGCGAGGCCAATACCATTGCCTCGAAATCGCAGAATGCGGAAATCTCCCAGCAGGTCGTGCACATCAAGGAGGAGCTTGAAAAAGTCCGCGAGCAGCTGCAGAATATTGAGTGAGGCTATCATGGCTGAAAACGCTGCCAAAGGAAAGCTGATTGTTTTTTCAGCGCCGTCGGGTACCGGCAAGTCGACCATAGCCAGGGAGGTGCTCGAACGGATCGGAGATCTTTCGTTTTCCGTTTCTGCAACCACTCGTCCGAAACGTCCCGGTGAAGAGCACGGCGTTCACTACTATTTTCTTGACAGACAGGATTTCGAAGAGCGCATCCGGCAGGGCGGTTTTATCGAACATGAATTTTTTTTCGGTAATTACTACGGTACACTGCTCGACAAGACCCGTGAAGCCATCGATGCGGGCCGTCACCTGCTTTTCGATCTCGACGTCAAAGGCGCCCTGAATTTGAAAAAGCTTTTTCCATCCGGTTCGCTGCTTGTTTTTATCAAGCCCCCCGATATGGATATTCTCAGGGAGCGGCTCATAAAAAGGGGCGGAACGGAGCAGGCCGGTCTTCAGGAGCGGCTTGAGCGGGCCTCACTCGAGCTTGCGCATGCCGGCGAGTTCGATGAAATTGTCGTCAACGACACTCTGGAGCGGGCGGTCGGAGAGATTACAGAGAAAATCACGAAATTCCTTTCAACTACGTAAACCCAAAGAGATATGTCGGTTAAACCCGTTGATCTGAATACGCTCAGAAGCGCGCATGCCAATTTGTACGAAACGGTTGTCGCTATTTCAAAAAGAGCGCGCCAGATACATGAAGAGGAACGTTCCGAGCTTGAAGAAAAACTTCTTCCCTACAAGGAGATGATCCGGAATCCTGCCAGCGAATCCGAATCGGACCGGATTTTTCCGGAACAGATAGCCATCAGCCTTGAGTTCGAAGGCCGCGAAAAAGCTTCGCACAAGTCAGTGGGCGAGTATCTGGCGGGAAAATACGACTATACTGTCGAGAGGTCCATGGAAACAAAACCGGTTCAGAGTGAAGATGAAGATGAAACTGACGGGGATTAGCCAGATCACCCTGAGGGTCAACGACCTCAGGCTTGCCGAGGATTTCTATGCAGGCACACTCGGCCTGAAAATCGATCACAGGGTCGGCGCAAATATCACCTATCTGCGTCTCAATTCCGATATGCTTGTGCTGGTCAAGGCGGAAACGCCCGGAGCGCCTGAAGCAAGGGATATCAGGGTCGATCATTTCGGTTTCAGGCTTGCCTCCGACGGTGAAGTAGACGAAGCGGCCGTCTATCTCGATGACCGGGGAGTCCATCTTGTCACCCGGCCGGCGCACAGGCGCGAAGGCAGGGCGTTTTTTGTGATGGATCCCGACGGCAATCTTATCGAGTTCTACTCCATGCGTTCCACAGGCATCCAGATAGATGAGAAGAGACTTGAAGATGCCTCGCCATCAGTACTTGCCGCCGGAAGCCGTCAGAAAATAGCCGACGAATCCGAATCGAGAAAGCCACGCCGCTCAAGAAAGTGACGGAGGAGCGGCACGGATCCTATCCGGGGAGTTTCAGCAGCTCTTCAGCTTCCCGAAGCTGCTCCGGAGTATTGATTCCCCGGATCTCGTCTGCATTTTCAACCCGCCAGGCGCTTACCTTTTCCCCTTTGCCGAAACAGATGCCGAAGACATCGGTCAGATAGTATTCCTGCTGCGCATTGTCCGTCCGCAACTCTCCGAGTGCTTCAAAGAGTACGTTCGAATTGAAAACATAAATACCCGAATTGGTTTCATGCACCAGCCGTTCTTCAGGAGAGGCATCCTTCTGTTCGACAATTCGCAGAACGTCTCCGGAAAGCCGGTCTCTGATGATTCTTCCGTATCCTGAAGGATCGTCGAGTTCTGCGGTCAGCACCGTGGCGGAGGCCTTTTGGCTGCGGTGGAAAGAGAGGAGCTCTTCAAGTGTCCGGCTTCTGACAAGCGGGACGTCTCCCGACAGTACCAGTACCTCGCCGGAAAAGGAGCGCAATGGCGCTTCCGCCTGCATGACGGCATGGCCGGTACCGAGCTGCGGTTCCTGCACTACCGGTGTAACCGGATAACTTCGGGTAGCCTCAACGACCAGTTCGGCCTGATGGCCGACGATCAGTACGGTTTTGTCGGGATGTAGTCGGGCGGCCGTATCGAGCACATGCTCGATGACCGGTCTGCCGTTTGCCGGATGCAGTACCTTGGGGAGGTCGGATTTCATCCGGGTGCCTTTGCCGGCGGCCATGATCAGTATAGCGAGAGACATTAGTATTGCATGAGAGTTTTCTGACGGATCAGCTGAGCAGTTCGTCTTCTTCGCCGATCCTGTGCCGGCGTTTGGGGTTGTTTTCACGATCGACGATCAGGACCATCGGCTTGTGCGTGCTGGCCTCTTCTCTGTCGATGAGCGCGAAGGTCATGATGATGATTTCGTCACCCGGCAGGGCGCATCGTGCCGCCGCACCGTTGAGCTGTATCACCCTTGAGCCGTGAAGGCCTCTGATGATATAGGTTTCAAAGCGTTCGCCGTTATTGTTGTTGACCACGAGCACCTTTTCATTCGGAATCATTTCCGCCATGTCGAGCAGTTCACTGTCGATAGTGATGCTTCCCTCATATTCAAGGTCGCCGCTGGTTACGATTGCGTTATGTATTTTTGATTTCAGCAGATGTAATTTCATGAAGAGAGTGTACTGTTTATTTGATTAAACCTTCGCCGCTTCCCTGGAATATCCGGTACCGTTTCAGGGACTGATCGCTTTCAAAACCTTTTCCCTCTATGGTACCGTCCTGTCGGGTGATCGTCACATGCCTGTTTGAGCGGATCATCGAATCTTTTGCCGTCCGCTTGAGATAAGCGGTTCTGATTACGGTGTTGTTGCCTGCGGTGACGACGACATTGCCGGATGCCTCTATGTCCTGATTTTCATGGATAACCGCCTTGTCGGCCTTGATGGTTGTCGGGGGGGTTTCGTTCCTGCCGTAAAAGACAACCGTAACGCCGCGGTCGAGATAGTAGGTGTTTTTTTCCCTGTTGCGGTATTCCGCCGCATGTCCGGCCTTTACCGATCCCTTGCGGATGCCGGCATCCGTAAGAAAAAGCGTGATGTTCCAGCTTTCCTGAACAGGATGGTTTTCTGTATTGAAATCGGGTTCAAGCGAACGACGCTCCCCTCCGGGAGCGCCGCAGCCGCCTGAAGACAGCATAACCGCCAGAAGCAGAAAAAAGAGAGGCAGTTTCAATGGTGACCTGTAACGGTATTATTTGATATTCAGCTGACTCATAACCTTGGCCGTAAGGTCATGTTCCTGGGAGCCGTAAACCATGACCGACTTGTCAAGAACAAGGCTGAACCCCTCTTTCTGTGCCTGGGCCTGTACAGCGGAGAGTGCTTTCTGACGGATAGGAGCGATCAGTTCCTGCTCTTTCTTGTCAACCATTCCGCCGCGTCCGAACTTATCCTGCTGGTACTTCTGGACAGCCTGGCCTTTAAGGTTCAGTTCTTTTTCCTTCTGGTCTCTTGCCGCTTTCGTCATGGTCGGAGCCTGCTGCTTGTATGCGGCAACTGATTTTTCGAAGTCCTGCTTGAGACGGTCGAGCTCCTTCTGAAGCGGAGCGGCGGTTGCCTGCAGGGTGGTTTCAGCTTTTTTCGTTTCAGGCATCTGCTGAATGATTTTGCTGAAATCCACGACGCCGATTTTTTCTGCGCCCTGGGCAGCGAACGCTGCCGGGAAAACAAGGATTACTCCGAGGATGAGCGCCGTTATCATCCTTCGTGACATGTTCATCATACGCCCGGCTCCGTGCATCATTTTCATCATGTATCGTTTCGTTTTAGTTGTTGATAACCCAGTATGCGAGGTATAACCTGATTTATACCTCTCAAAGGTAAGAATTCCCTGATAAAATCCATAAAAACCGGGGAATCTTTGCCGTTATGTCACGAAGTCGCCATTTCCGTAACGGCTCGTTCTCTGAAAAAACTGTTCGGGCAGCTGCCTGACGGCCTTTTTCAGTTCAAGTTCAAAAAGCAGGACAAGCAGTACGGATATCTCCAGTCCGCTTTTCCGGGCAAGGGTGTCCAGATGTACCGGCTCCTCTCCCATGAAGCGCATCAGCGCATGTTCCTCCCCGGAAAGCTCCGCCCGGCTGGCGGCGGATTTCTGCTGCAGGTTCGGGGCGCCGAAGAGAGGGGGCGGCAGTTCTTCAAGAATATCTCCGGCCGAGAAAACCGCTTTGGCTTGGCCTGTCTGGATCAGTCTGTTCGTGCCCCTGGAATTTCCCGAATAGATGCTTCCCGGTACGGCGAAAACCTCTCGATTCTGTTCGAGCGCGTATGATGCGGTGATAAGGGCTCCGCCTTTCAGATCGGACTCGACAACGAGAGTGCCCTGTGTCATGCCGGAAATGATACGGTTTCTTTTCGGAAACCTGGAGGGCAGCATCTCGGAACCGAACCACTCTTCGGAAACCAGTGCGCCTTGCTCGATGATTTTCGGCCAGAGCCTGCCGCGCGGGTCGGTATAGACGTTGTCCACACTGCCGGCAAGTACGGCAACGGTTTTGCCTCCGGCCCTGAGTGCCGCTTCATGCGCCGTGCTGTCAATCCCGTAGGCCAGACCGCTGACGACGAGGAATCCCCGGATGGCCATTTCTCCCGCGATTTCCGTTGCGGCCTGTTTTCCGTAGGCCGAAGCCTTTCTGGTGCCGACCACGGCAATGGACGGCTGTTCAGGGTCCGGGAGCGACCCCCGTATGAACAGAACCGGCGGGGGGTCGTAGATCTCTTTGAGCAGTGAGGGGTAGGCTGTATCGAGGATGGTGACGAGCCGGCCGTTGCAGCGTTCGAGCGCTGCAAACTGTTCGAGGGCGTCGTGTTCTGCTGCGCGGCGTTTTTCAGGCTGGTGGAGAAAACCGGCAATCTCTCCTGCAAGCCGTTCTCCGATACCGGCAACCCTCTGAAAGTCGTCTGCTCCGGCATGGAGCAGATCCGGAGTGCAGCCGAAACGGCTGATGATGGCATTGATCCTTGCCGGACCGAGACCCGGAATCCGGGAAAGGACGAGCATGAGGAAGGCGGCTTCTCTGCCTGCAGGCAGGGCGGTCATCTCCGGATTTTCAGAAATCCCTTTTCACGAGGATACCTGCAAACCCATTCAGGTATTCCCGTCCTTCGGCAAACGGCAGCGGTTCGATAGCCGCCAGAGCATCTTCCGTTTCGCGGTTGATCAGTTCGCGGGTTTCGTCGAGCACTCCGCAGCGCTCGAAAATTTCCCTTACTTCGTTGACCCGCTCTGCGCCTATGCCGTTGTTGTCGATGATCGAGCGAAGAAGCCGGTGATCGTCGCCCGAGGTGAGTTCGATCGAACGAAGCAGCAGATAGGTCTTTTTGCCTTTGATCACATCTCCGCCGGGAATTTTGCCCGACTTGCCGTCATCGGCCATGATATCGAGATAATCGTCCTGGATCTGGAAGGCCCTTCCGATCTTTTCCCCGAAGGTCACCAGCGCCAGAAGCTGCTCCTTCGATGCGTTTCCAGCAACACCTCCGGCTTCCAGGGCGGCTGAAATCAGTCGCCCGGTTTTTTTTGCGATCATATCGAGATAGTCGGCAATCGAGGCGTTCTTTTTCTCCTCGAGTTCCATGTCGAGTGCCTGGCCCTCGCAGATCGTGATATTGGCGTGATTGAGGATGTGAATCAGCTCCCGGTGCCGCTCTGTTTTCGACTGCAGCGCAAGTTCATAGGCATAGGCGATCATCATGTCGCCGGAAAGAATGGCGGCGTTGGTGTTCCACTGCTTGTGGACGGTCGGCCGTCCGTGCCTGAGGTCCGCCTCATCCATGATATCGTCATGCATGAGGGTGAAGTTATGCAGGATTTCCACGGCAAGGGCCGCATTGAGGGCCTCTTCGGCAGAGCCTGAAACGGATTCCGCGGCCAGCAGGGTAAGGAACGGTCTGATTCGCTTGCCTTTTCCCTCGAGGATGTATCGGGCCGGGGCATAGAGCGTTGCCGGATTGTCGGCGCTGAAGCATCCGGAAAGAGCCTCGTTGATCCGCTTGTGATAGCGGCGGTATTTCTCTTCTACGAGCGCCTGGGTGAGGGTGGTAGTCATTACAAAAACAGTCGATGTTTATTGGTAAGATGCTTTTTCTGGAGCTGTTCCGGGGAAGCTGTTCCAGTCAGAAACATGACGGCCCTGAGATCGTTGAGCCAGGTTTCAATGGTCTCTTCAAGTCTTTTCTCGTGCAGGGCCTTGAGCAGGCGTCCCGCCGCTGCGGCGATGTTTGCGCCAAGAGCGAGGGCCTTGGCGATATCCACGCCGCTTCCGATGCCTCCGGAAGCGATAATGGAAGCATGTTCATATGCGGCTGTCGCTCTGAGCCCGGCCACCTCGATAATGCATTGGGCAGTGGGAATTCCCCAGTTCAGCAGTTCTCCGAGTGCTTCGGGACTGAACCGGTTTTCCCTTCCGGTCCGGCTCAGGTAGCGGCACTCTTCGACTTTCTGCCAGCTGATGCCGCCGGCGCCCGCCACGTCGATAACCTTTACGCCGGCGTCCAGCAGTTTCCGGGCGCACTCTCCCGATATGCCGCAGCCGACTTCCTTGACAATAACCGGTACCGGGAGTGAGGCCGTCAGTCGGGCAAGTTCGTCGAGAACATGGCGGAAATCGGTGTCTCCCTCCGGCTGGAACATCTCCTGAGCGGCATTGAGATGCACAATCAGGGCATCGGCTCCTATCAGTTCAAGCAGGGTATGCATATCGGCAGCACTCAATCCCTTTGCCACTTCAGGAGCTCCGATATTGGCGAAAACCGGAACGGACGGAGCATATTTTCTGACAACCGAAAAGCTTTCCCTCTGGGAGCTGTTTTCAAGAGCCTGGCGCATGCTGCCGATGCCGAGCGGAATTCTGAAATGTTCGGCGGCTTCGGCAAACCTTCGGTTGAGCTCCACGGCTTCGCCAAAGCCTCCGGTCATGGATGAAATCATGAGCGGAGCGCCTATCCGGCGGCCGAGAAAGGATGTGGAAAGATCGATATCGGCAAAGCGCAGTTCAGGCAGGGAGTTGTGCAGGAATTCGAATTGTTCGAAGCCCGAGGTTTTCCGGTCGAAACAGACATCATCATGCAGGCAGAGCTCCACATGGTTATGCTTCCGTTCAATTGTTATATTGGATAGTTCGTCACTCATAACGCCCCGTATCGGTTTCCATCGGGATTTCGTATACCTCGGTTTAAAAGTAGAACTTAATAAAAATATCCCAACTTTTTAGCCGCTCAATGGCTCCCCGTTATGCTCAAAACGCTCTTTGACATTGCCCTGCGCCACCTTTCAGGGCGACGCAGGCAGACCTTCACCACCATTGCCGGCGTAGCGGTCAGCACCATGGTGCTCATTACAACGATCTCTCTTACCAGGGGTCTTCTGGACTCGTTTGTGGACACCATCGTCAATGTTGCGCCCCATATCACCCTGAAAGGCGAAAAACTGAACCCGGTGCCGGTTGCCATTCTCGGCGCCCAGGGCGGGTCTTCGGTTGCCATTGTTGAAGACAATATCAAAAAACAGGAGCGCGAAGAGGTGCAGAACTACCGGCAGATGCAGGAGGTTTTCAATTCGCCGCTCTACAGGAGGGAGCTTCTTGCCGTCTCTCCGTATGTCGAATCGCAGGTCATGGCGGTCAAGGGAAACCGCAATGAGCCGCTTCTTCTCAAAGGGGTGGACATCGAAAAAGAGGACGAGATCAGCGGGATCGGCAGCAAACTTGAGAGCGGTGATCTCGGCGCGTTCAAAAAAACCGCCAATGCCCTGCTTGTCGGCAGGAGCATAGCCCGTGACATGAAACTCAGGCTGAACGACGAGATCATCATCATTCCGGCCTCGGGCCGGAGCAGGCAGTGCAAGGTGGCCGGTATTTTCTTTACCGGAGTAAACGCCGTAGACAACAGCGTCGTGAGCTCGCTGAAGCTCGCTCAGATCATCGAGGGTCTGCCCTCCAACAAGGTGACCGGCATCTCGCTCAAGGTGAGGGATCCATTCGAGAACGGTCTGCTTGCCCGCGAGCTGGAAAAGGTGACCGGTTACCGCGCGGTAACCTGGCAGGAGCAGAACGCAAGCGTTCTGTCGCTTTTTACCCGGATCGGCTATATTGTGTTTTCGCTGGTGGCCTTCGTAGGGGTGGTCTCCGGCTTCGGAGTGGCCAATATTCTGGTGACAACGGTTTTCGAAAAAAGTCGTGACATCGCCATCATGAAATCTTTCGGCTTTTCCGCCCTGCAGCTTGTCGGCATGTTCATTTTTGAAGGTTTCATGGTGGGACTTGCCGGAGCGCTTGTCGGGGGGGTGCTTGCCGTAGGCTCCATCAATCTGTTTGCCAGCATTCCGGTGGAGAATTCACAGGGGCCCCTGACGAAAACGGGATTCAGCATGTCCCAGAACCCGCTTTATTTTATCTATGTAATCGGGGTGACCGTTCTCATCAGTACCCTTTCGGCTATCCTGCCTGCGGCAAAAGCCGCCAGACTCGAACCGGTGCAGGTGCTGCGCGACAGCAGCCTGTAGTGAACATCGGCATATCTGCTTTGAGCCTCAATTGCTGCGCTGGTCGGTGCTCGGAATCCTCATGTACCTTTTACACTCCGGTTCCTGCGCTCCGTCCGCCTTGCTCCTGATGCTCTCGCGACGATTTTCAGCTGTTCACAGATCCTGTTTTCCTTCGGGGTGCTGCAAGAGATAGAGCTTGTAGTAGAGTCCCCTCATGGCGAGCAGTTCCTGGTGCGTGCCGGTCTCCCTGATCAGGCCCTTGTGCAGGACGATGATCCGGTCGGCTTTCTGGATGGTCGAGAGGCGGTGGGCGATCATGATCGATGTTCTTCCCTGCATGAGCTCGGCAGTTGCCGCCTCGATAAGCTGTTCGGTTTCGGTATCGACGGAACTCGTGGCTTCATCGAGCACGAGAATCCGGGGATTGTAGAGCAGTGCGCGTACAAAGGCAATCAGCTGCTTCTGCCCTGTGGACAGTCCTGTGCCGTTTTCCCTGACTCTGTACTGGTAACCTCCCGGGAGCTGGCTGATAAACCGGTCGGCTCCGACGATCCGGGCTGCTGCGGTAATCTGGAGGTCGCTGATGCCGGGATTGCCGAATGCGAGATTTTCCCTGAGCGTTCCTGAAAAAAGGAGAACATCCTGCATGACAACCCCGACGAGCCTGCGCAGCGAGCTGCCCGCGATGGTGCTGAGTTCGACTCCGTCGAGCTGAACCGAGCCCCGGCTGTAAGGGTAGAGACCCGAAAGAATATTGATAATGGTTGTTTTTCCGCTCCCTGTGGCGCCGACGATGGCTATTTTTTCGCCATGCCGGATCTCCATCGAAAGGTCCTTGAGCACCCAGTTCTCATCGTCATAGGCAAACCAGACATTCCGGAACACGAGGGACTCGCTGAACGACAGAGGCGGACCTGTCTCTTCGCTCCCGCGGTTTTCCACCGGCTCCTCGAGCAGTCTGAAGATGCGGTCGGAACTGGTGACGGCGGTCTGCATGATGTTGAATTTATCGGAAAGGTGCTGCAGCGGC
>Ga0105105_10000370_pt1 | contig 20601 bp, 27 predicted proteins | sample PPLLaktember2015_4_FD_79108 | JGI IMG/M metagenome (GOLD analysis project Ga0105105, IMG submission 79108) | Freshwater sediment microbial communities from Prairie Pothole Lake near Jamestown, North Dakota, USA - PPLs Lake P8 Core (1) Depth... | ecosystem: Environmental > Aquatic > Freshwater >...
AACATCGCTCCCAAGATGTCTATCCCCCTGTTCGACGTTCCTGATGATCAGATGTACAACCCCTACGCCAAGCTCGCAAGTGTATGGAAGAGGACAGCTCGCAAAGAGGATCTGCAAAAGCTCGCTGTTCAGCTTCAGGAGAATACCGATGTTGCCCAGTCGTTTGTTGATAACACTGGCGATCTAATGACCAATATTGTCAACCTTCAGAATGGCGCTAAAGAGACCATCCTTGATCAGCAGAAGAGTGGCCCGATCGATATGAATGGCGTCATCCGATCTAAGAGGGTACTCACTGTACTTGATTCAGAACTCGTGAATCCTGAGAACTTCCAGCCTGCAGTTGCGCCCTCTGTTTGTGAGCTTCGTCTATCTGAGTTCCCGTCTATGGAGAAGTTCCTTGAGAGTGGTGATGCACTTACAAGGTATCTATCAACGTCAGTTGGTAGCCCTATAACTGGAGTTCTGCTTGATTGTTTGGGTGAAGAGGATATTAAGAGAAATGGCTCCAGCTCAATAGCGTGCTGCCCATCCAATTCTGCCACTGATTCGAATGGTAAGGTTCAGCGCAATCGTCGTCCTCAGATCTTTATCTCTGCTTGTGGCAAGTGCTACGCCTACGGAGATGATTATGAGAGGACAGGGGTTGTCTTCTATACCAGCGGGTCTATCGCGGTTCCTGGAGCCGTAGAGAAGACACTGAAGGTGATTGAGTCGAGAACCACCAACGACTTCATCAATCAGAATAGCGCGAACAGGAACGATGGCTCTGATAAGATGTTCAATCCCATCAAAACCCTTGACCAGGGTAAAGGTGATGGGTACAGTTGCGAATCCAGCCCCGGGTATGAGTCCAGTTGGATGAAGAGGCTCCTCATCGTATACGGTTCTGGAGACGCATGGGAAGCCCTGCACATCAGTGGTAACTTCAGGAAGTTCATGATCAATGGTTCAGTCGTGTACGTGTCAAGTGATACGGCATTCATCCCAGCTCGTATTGGATCCATCCAGAAGGTTAAGACTGTGGAGAACCCCATCTATAAGATGGCTATCGGTCAGAGCAAGAATATCTACCTGTATCCTGAGCAGGCTATTGTCATCAACACTGAGCGTATGACAAGTTTAACACAGGGCGACTTCCTTACTCCGAGCGATGATGTTCGCAAGAAGTTCGAAGATGCAGTCAAGAACACCACTCAGGTTAAGGTTGCCTCTGAGAATGGCTTCCATATTACTGGTGGAGCCATCAAGCCTCTCCAGAAGATCGCCAAGTTATCTGACAACACCGTCTACTCACCCAAGCACACAATCGTCGTCCTCACTATGCTTGGAATGGATAAGACTGCTGCTGAGAAGTCGATTAAGCTGGCGTACGATCGCTTTGTGTCGCCCAGTGTTAAGAATAAGAACGTATCGATATTCGGGCTTACTGATGACTACGTCAATCCCCATGCGTTTGATGGTATCGAGAAGAAAGCTCGGGTTAACGATATCATAAAGCAGGTTGCTTACAGCCTTCGTAAGAACCTGGTCAAAGAAGCGAGCGTTATCGGAGATCCTGAGGCTGTCGACACTGTACTGTCTTTGAACTTCATTAACGAAGACAATCTTGGCGACTTCGTTAATAGCATTGGAGACCTCAAGAAGGTGTCTTCCAAGCTCGCGTTACTTCTTGTTACTTCCAGGATGGGACTGTCTGATGTTGATGAGTCTGCGATTAAGAAGGCAATGGAGGGGCTCGAAACGGTGATTGAAGGACTTGAGAATGTCAAGACGGCTATAGGGAAGTGATCAGTATGGCTGATAAGAAAAAGCAAGAAGAGACATTCCTAACCTACAAGCCTAAGAGGATATCTCAAAAGGTTATGATAGGTATGGGAAGTCTCGCTGGAAGTATAGGAGCCGCGTTACTAGCCACGAAGCTGCACCAGAAGTATCCGATGGTTGGGAATAAAGGTATTGGTATTGGGCGTTCTTTGGGAGAAGGGGTTGGTAGAATGGTAACACTCCCAACCATTATACCAAAACATTTTATGGGGAATTTTAATAAAGCTAGACATGGAACTGAGGCTAAAAGTTTATCACAATTATTTTCTGAACATCAGAATTTACCGAGCTCATCATTCGAAAAGGCCAAACAGAAGGGTGAGCTTATAACTAAGATATTGGCAGGTGTTGGTGTTGCCTCTCTTGGTGGTGATGCTGGAGAAGCAGCAGCAAGGTATATTGATTATAATGATATGTCAAGAAAGAAGAAGTCCTATTGATAGCTAAAAAAAGGAACCCACGAGCGGTTCCTTTTTTTACGTATTATCAAAACCATTCCTTTACTTGCTGCTTTATAGACTGCTCAACTTCACCACACGCTTTAGACCATCCCGTCATCTCATTTTCGGTACTACTCACACCACTTACGCCATTTCCCCCCACTATCCTTGCATCCATAGCTATATCCACACAATCCCTGTAAAGTAATTCCTTCATACATTCGATAAGCTTATCACGAGTCATTGGGGATAAGCCAGTCAAGTCCAACACCAGTGTCTTTGCAAAATGGTTACTCTCATAACACTTGGCGTTATCAGTTCCTCCAAACCCACACGGCTTATCACACTCTACTGTTCTTGAATGGGTCTGCTTGTGATCGCAATACGCAGATCTACATTTCTTACCATATCTACACTGAACATTGTAAGCCATCCATCCTCCTATTTGTATGGAACGTTGGCGGAGGTGGTCGGGGGACCTCAGCGGACCCCGGCGTCTCGCCGCAGAATTGACTGAGGTTTCACATTTCTAAAACTCGTTTTAGAAATGCTGAAACCGGGCACTTGCTAATACGTCGACCATGGCGATACACCATGACTAGGAGATTTACACTCCTCTTCCATACTATGAAAAATCAACCTTCAGGACGAATGTCAGGCGGGTTTTTAGGCCCCAGCTTCTTAGGATCAATACTCAACTTCGGTGGCTCAACCTTTCTCGGTATCCTCACAACCCTCTTGGCCTTTGCCGGCTTCTCAACAACCGCAACAGGCTCTGGTGCTGGATCGACCAACTCCATAGTTGGCGGGACAACTGATTTGATAAACGCAGCCACCGAGTCGACGATCTGATTCACAGACTCGACAGTCCTTGTGTTCTTACTATTCATTTATCTCCAACTTTCATGATTGAGGTTGCCATTGCGTCAACATCTTGGTTGATTTCGTCCCCGCTATGACCCTTAACCCACTCAAACTCGAACTTGCTGAACATTTTTGATAGCTCATGAATTTGTTGCCACAGGCTCTTATTCAAGACTTGTCCGCCACTCAACTTCTTCCATCCATTCTTTGACCATTTATCAAGATAGTCGTTATAGTTATCGATGATATATTTAGAGTCTGATACAACTGTCACTTCACACTTAATCCCCACCGTTTCGCGTAAGCGTGTTAGCCCATTTATAACGGCCTGCATCTCCATCCGGTTATTCGTAGTCTTCTCGTACTTCTTTGCTTCAGAGAATACTACCTTACTCCCGGTTGGATCATCTACCTCAAGAACTATGTACGCACACCCTCCAACACAATTCCAGTCACAACAATTTCCAGAACACGCTCCGTCTGTGTAGATCCTATACTTCATCCCTTATTTCCCCTCCCGTTTGCCCAATTCGATTTCTCAAATCTCACCAGTTGCTCCATGTACTTAGCGCCCTTATCATGATCGATCGACATCAGGAATGACGCCCATCCTTTCATCTTCCTCATCATAGACTTCGTAGTCTTCTCAGGTTCTTTCACAGTTGCTCTGTGAACTTCAGCTCTGAACCTATGCACATCGCTCTTCTGTACCGACGTCTTTACATTGACAACAACTCCACAAACCCTCATCCTCGCCGACTTGGACTTCCACACAATCTTCTTGTAGTTGGGCTTGAACTTGAACGCCCACAGTAGCCTGATAACCTTCTTATAGATGATGTCTTTCAACTGTTGCTTAGTCAGAGTCTTAGAACTGAAAGCAAGGTCATCAGCGTACCTGGTATATATAACCCCGTGCTCGGAGCAGTGTTTCAGCATTGCCTCATCAAACCCCCGCATGACGATATTGGCTAGTGCCGGCGAGGTCGGGAACCCTTGGGCAGTGAAGCCATCGTACGTGCAGATCTCGATGACCCGAGTGAGCAGTGACTGATATCCTGTCTCCGAGCAGTACCGGGGAATGTAGACAGCTTTAATCTCTTCACACTTAAACTCGAAATTTGTCAACTTGTTGTGATATAGAGATGGATTACATCTTCCTTGTAGCATTCGTTCATAATACTTACATTGCCTGCAGATGTTCTTATTACCAAACAAACAGTTCTTCAAATGATCAACCGAGATAGAATCGAAGAATGACTTGATATCCAGTTTACCAACGGATAAAGACCCAACGTGCGGACGAGCATTTGTTACGATGCTTCTACGTGTTACAAACCCATGTGCAGCAACGCTCGGCCTGTATCGCTTTAAGATCTTCCAATACACCATCTTCTGAAGGTACTTGAGGTCGCTATCGGGGGATAGAATGATTCTCTTGGATCCGTCTTTCTTTGGTATCGCAATCCTCGTTACATGCTTTTCCTTATCAGCGAGTATGGCGTCAATCTCTTCCACGGACTTTCCGAGCATCTCCTGAATGTCGAAGTTGGACCTTACCACCTTTTCCGGCATCAGCTCTAACCTCCTTAGCGTCGATACAACGCTGGTAGTGAGTGTAGAAGAATGTTGTTTCGATCTTCTTTGTCGACTTCATGATCATCATATCACGCATGATGTTCTTTCCTATCACAACCTTGGATTCACCTTTCTCTTCAAGATGGTCGAGGTACTTGCCAACCATCGTTGTTAGAGCTTCGCCAACTAAGAAGTTATTGATGTCACTGACACCAACCATGTACTTCTTCACATACTTAAGAACTCTATCCTCAACTGACACTTGCTTCTTTGGTCTGGACATTTTCACCTTTCTTTTTGAGTTCAACCACCATCTTCCTCGCCTCATCCATATCCTTTGCTGCACCGGTCTTGATTATCTCAGCAGCCTGCAATTCGACCGGGTCATTTGTCATATCGACACCGTACTTCTCCATCCCTTTCTCCTTCTTCTTCTCATTGAAGATGCGTGATAGGTCATCGATCAACATGTCGCAATCCTTCTCCTCAATAACCCCTCCACCAACATTGAAATGTCCACCACCTCTGATCATGTATGGCAACATCGATAAAATGGTTCCAACGTTTATCTCATTCATACTTCCACACCACTGGTTGTATCCAACCTGAACTTTATGTTTACTCTTATCAATCTTCGACAGTCTCACCGAATACTTAACCTTCGGGTAAAGATAGTATTCTGAGTATCTGGGGAATTGACCCGGGCGCCTCTGATAGATGACGGACATGTTGTCTACGATAGTCGTGTACTTGGAAAGGTTCTGAGCCTCACGCTTTAGCTGTTCAAGAATCGACTTATTGATATCAAAAAGAAATGCAACTTCGTGCATATCGAGCTCGCATTTTACCATCAACTCAACAACTCTCTTCATCGCTTCTTTATCTGAATTCAGATCGAAGTAGGCGTTCAATAAAATAAGAGGGTGATCATCTTCAAAGATATCGGTAACATTTTTATATTCACACGCATCGATCATATTGACAGAGTCTATCAATAATCCAGAAGTCCCAAAGCTCTTTGCAATCAGAGCCGCAGCACTCTTTGATCGTGGATCATAATGAACCTTCGAATTATGAACCGGTTCAGACCCAAACACCTTATTCCAATGATGGTCGTAGAATTCATCGACCAACTCTGAATACTCAAAATCAAGAATCACAATGAACGCTTCAGGATCATTCTTCTTAAAGTTCTCAAGCATAACTTGCAGACTTCCGCGTTGAACTGATGATACAGGGAACAGCTTATACCTATGAACATCCTTGTAATAGAGATACAACGCAGCCGACACCATCCCATCGATGTCATCATGAAACACAATGTAGTAATTTGGCATCTCACCTCCGCGTAAAAAAAAAGTGATAAGTTAAATACTCACAAGATTGTTATTTCATATTGTTGAAGCAAATAACAAAGCCCTGGGTGCCTTGCGACATCCAGGGCTTCTCTGGGAGCCCCATCTCATCTACACCAACAAGGAGACCTAACTACCGAAGGACTTTATCCTCTTGTCTCTTAGGTGACTCAGACGGCTGTTGCTTTGGTTTGAAACCGAAACTCTTTCGAGATCAGGTTGCGCACCAGCACCAGTCCACGTCTTTTGCCTATCAGCGTTCTTCATGGCACTCGGGAGAGTCCCATCCATCCTCTGAACGTTATTCCCAACCCTTGGGGGCCTGGTCCGGGAGAACGACATGTTCTTGATAGCTGTTGCTATCTTGTCCATGTAGGGGAGGAAGGACTCTACCTTTACCATTTACTTCTTCTTGCGATTCATGGCGTATGCAGCTCCGCCACCAGCCAAGCCAACCCCGCCAATTGTTCCAAGGGCCGCTTTGCTATTTGCAGCGGTCAAGCCAACGCCTGCGCCAAAATCTTTCGCCGTCATAGAAATTCCGGCCCCAAGATTTCTTGCGGTTTGTCGAACCCCGCCCCTAAAAGACGATTTTGCTGTCGTAGCCAATCCACCAGCAGTATCCCTGGCAGTCATAGCCACTCCAGCCGCAAGGTTTTGGAAGGATTGGCCGAGAGTACCCATACCCCTTCTCAAACCACTCAAAGCTGCCTTAGGCATACCCTTGACGCTAAACCCAATCTTCTCCAGCTCATCATTGAAAGCTGCCTCGGCAATTTTCGTCAGATACTCCTGCTTGTCCATTACTTACTCCTTTTATTACGATTCATTGCATATGCAGTTCCACCACCAGCAAGACCGAGTCCACCCGCAGTTGTGGCGATAGCCGCTTTGCTTTGACCGAGAGTTTGTCCAATAACTTTTGACATGACGCCCACATTCAACTTCCTCTTCTTAAACTGACTCGAAACAGTTGATCCTGTGATCCTAGCTGCTCGACCGAGATTCCCGTAAGACTCTCCAAGGGTTGCGGTCCCCTTCTTAACACCGCCCCATGCCTTGGAAGCTCCACTAGCTATGGCTTTACCCATACCCTTAATGTCAAGTCCGACCTTCTCCAGCTCGTCGTTGAAGGCTGCTTCAGCAATCTTCTGAAGATACTCCTGCTTGTCCATTCCGCACTCCTTGTAAAAAGATTACTATCAGTTGTGATTCTTGTTTCCGAATGCTCATTTTTTCTTACGAGTAGCCAAGTAAGCTCCACCGCCACCTGCTAGCCCAAGCCCTCCAACTGTCCCTAAGGCCAACCCGCTCTTACCAAGATGACCCATCCTGCTATTTTCTTTAACTACACTGTCAGCTACTCCAGGCATACCTCTCTCTCTGAAATACTTTGCAGTTTCCTCGGTAACACCCTTCTGCTTCTTACCTTGCCCTACAATTGACCTTCCCAGGTGTCCGAAAGACCTCTTCATAGCATCGATACCGCCTTTGATCTTTCCGGCTCCAACCTTTTCCAACTCATCCTGAAACGCGGCTTCAGCAATCTTCTGAAGATATTCTTGCTTGTCCATCACCACTCCTTATTGTTAATACCTATCGCGCCTACCCATACCACCTGCAACATATCCTCCGGCAACTCCAGCGCCGCCGGCACCTATAGCTGCAACAGCAGGTAGACTTTGTCTAAGATTCGATTTTACAGTTTGTCGAGCTGCTCCATACTCTGCCCCAGTCCTCGCCCCACTATGTCGGACCATACCCGCAGCACCCCGAATGCCTCTACCAAGAGCTTTTGTTGATTCCCACATCGCCTTGCCACCTTGAGCCAGGACGTTTCCAAGCCCACCCATCTTCTCAAGCTCATCGTTAAACGCTGATATCGTCACCTGCTCAAGATACGCAGCCTTCTTCCCCATCCCAGCCATAGCACCCTGTTCAAAAAAATTCTGAGCTATAGCCGAGTTCTCTTGCTGGTTGTATGTATTAAACGCTTTGACAAGCTTTCTCTTCTGCAGTTCAGAACCAAGAACAGCCCCTCCGCCAATTCCCGCAAGTCCAGCTCCAACCGGGATGCCGATGCTTTTCAACATATTCATCTTTGGCATATGAAAATCTCCACGATTGATTAACTCTAAGTCCTATCATATAATATACATGGGGTTCTAAGTCAACTCCAATATCATATTTTATATGATAGAAGATCTTATATGAGCAAAATACCATTTGAGCGCTTCATCATCACCTTCCTGCTTTTCAATAAGAGTATACCATACATTATTGAGAAGCTCAAGACCTTTGGTTACCACGTCACAGAACCAGAGGTTCTCGAGGTATTCAACAACGTCCGCTCAGTCCTCCCCCCTACAATTGAAGCAACAATAAACAACGGCATCATACTCGACACGTCTAATGACCAGCACGTTCAATGGCTCAAACACTTTGGCGTGTATGAGTTCTATGACTTTATACTTCGTCAGAACAACAAGCCCAAAGAGCCGGAGAAGTGCCCTGAGTATTTCAAATGGTTTGATGATTGCTTGTGGGTGCATGGCTATGTAGACGTCATGTGCCTCGCAAACATTCTGTTGTTCAATGGAGAGTCTGTCGACTCGATAGCAGATGTTATCCAATTCAAGTATAGGAAGAAGGTGGGGGTTGATGCGTGGAACTCCTACACCAACATCTTTTGGGATACCACAAGTATCACTGCAAAAGAAGCTATGTATCACTGCGTGCCATTCCAGAATAATGCATTGATTGTTCGTAAGATGAGGTCTGGCGCTTCTGAAATAGAGATGTCTGGAAACAAGTTGTCAAGTAAAGGAACTGTCATCGCCGTGAGCAACGATGCTGACGATGGCTCAGACGTCTCATTTACGTTTCATAATGCCGACTATATCAAATGGAAAATAGGGTATCGTGATATTAAAGTTCCTGATGTAAAAGACTTCCTTGAACAGGTCAAGAAGGATAGTTACTACAGGTATTACGAGACGATGAGTATGACTCAGAGCGCTGAGATCATTACTGAGGATGGAAGTAATGACGAGCTTGGCGCCTTTGAGAAGACGATTGTAAGAAAGAGGAATGTCGAAGAGCAGCGAGCCGGCATGGCTAAAAAATGGCTCGATCTATATCTCAAAGCCGATGCATCCAAGCCTCCTGATGAGGCTAAGGCAAACGACTTCTTCGATCGAATGGATGATCTTGAGTTGGATTTTGGTGATAAGCCTGATGAGAAGATTGTGAGGATACAGGATGTTCCGAACATCATGAAGGATGTCAAGGAAGATTTGGGAACATGAGCGCATCTGTAGTACAGTTCGCTACCAATATCTTCCAGCTCAACGGGATGCCCCTTCATCTACCTGCTGAGTCGATGAAGCACATCTATCCTATTTATAACAAACCATCAAGAGCTATCCTTCTCAAGTTCGCACGACAAACCCATAAGTCGACGACCCTCGGTTACAAGATTGCACTCCCCAGCCTGAAGTATAGAGAGTACCATTCTCTTTATGTTGCCCCAACCGGCAACCAGGTGTCAGTGTTCTCCACTGATAAGCTTAACGGGGCCCTCAGAGAGTCTACAGTGATCAAAGAGCATTACTTTGACACTAAGACAAAAGACCAAGTGTCTTTCAAAGAGCTGAGGAATGGCGGGAAGATCTATTTGCGATCGGCGTTCCACACAGCCGATGCCATTCGTGGTATCTCCGCAGACATGTCGTGCATCGATGAGATTCAGGATATCATAAGCGATCACATACCTGTTATCGAACAGTGTATGAGCCACAGCCTTGCTAAGTGGGATCACATGAGAACGAAGTATCCAAACCTTCCTTCTCATCTTTTCAACAATAGGATCTACGCCGGCACACCCAAAACCCTTGAGAATACTCTTGAGAAGTATTGGGAGAAGTCTACACAGAACGAGTGGATTATCAAATGTACTCATTGTGGTAAGTATAATTACATCAATGAGTACAACATTGGTGATTACTGTCTGATATGTAGCAAATGCAAGAAGCCTATTCATTACATAGATGGTCAGTGGATATCGATGAACTCCAGTGGGAGCATTGATGGATACAGGATGCCTCAGATTGTCCTGAAGTGGATTAACAACCCTGACAATTTGGACGCCTGGAAGATCAATGTCATAGATACCAGGAAGACCTACTCGTCTGAGAAGTATTACAATGAAGTCCTGGCGTTGTCATATGCGAATGCAAAGCACCCTATCAACATACTTGAACTTAAGGCTTGTTGTGGTGACTACGGATGTATCGATGAGGAGACTGGTAAGAATCACAAAATGATCTCCGGGCTCCCTACTTATGCGGGGATCGATTGGGGAAAAGGCGATACAGCTTCAGGCACGTCTTACACAGTGATATTTGTAGGGTGTGTGATACGTAGCGTGTATCACACAATATTCATGAGGAAATACGTTGGCAAGATGTCTGAGCCGTTGTTGCAGATTGAAGATATACTCAAAGTGATAAATAGGTTTAACTGCTCGTTAACTATAGCGGATACGGGTGATGGAAGAACCTCGAATGCCATGCTGTTTGAGAAGTTGACATCTGCAAGATTCGGTGAAGTGTATGAGCATGGTACACTGAAGCATAAGATCAAATGGGATAAGTACAAAGGTATCTATATTATTAATAGAAGTCGGGTGATGACCGACTACCTTATGGAGATCAAGAGGGGGCTCGTTAAGTTTCCCAAGGAAGAACAGTTCAAACATTACTTCGATGATTTCCTTGGAATCTACACTGAGTATAGCGATATCACGAGAATGTCAAAGTACGATCACAATGTGCCCGACGATTCGTTCCATGCCCACATGTTCTGCCGGCTTGCGTGTCAGATTGGTAGAGGAGAGATGAGTCAGTATCTGTTGAAGGCTCAGGCGGATAGCGGGGTAGGGGAGCCGAGATCGATAGGATACGAGTCAGATAGGGCGTTCTAAATGCCAATGAAAATAGATTTGCTACCGCATCAGCAAGAAGTTATTGACAAGCTTAAAGACACTGACGCTGTGCTGGTGTATCATGGGCTCGGTGCTGGGAAATCGTCCACGTCTATAGCTGCAACTGAAGGGCAAAAGACCGACGTTGTGGTCCCGGCGTCTTTGAGGGAGAATTATGGTAAAGAGCTTAGGAAGTTCAACGCTAAATCTTCAGATAGAAATGTAATATCGTACAATCAATTTTTGAAAGATGGGCCGTCTAAAGGTACCAAGTATGTAGTGTTTGACGAACCGCAGAAGGTCGGGAGAACTGAATCCCAAATCTCCCAATCAGTTCTTGATTCAGTTGCTGCATATCCGAAAAGAATCCTACTCACTGGAACTCCTGCGAGCAACCATCCTCATGAATTAGCCCCTATCATAAGGATGCTTTCTCCTGAAGCTACTGATGTGCCATTGGACCCATCTTCCTTTAAAGAGAAGTTCATAGATTATAAGAAGACCTCGGTATCATTTTGGGATAGATTGAGGGGTATAAAGCCTGGCGTAGAGTTGACACCTAAGAACCTTGATATTATTCAAAAAGCCATTAAAGGCAAAGTATCTTACTTTACACCTCCTCAAGAAAATTACCCTGAACGTATAGATGTTACCAGGAAGGTTGAGGCGTCTCCTGAGCAGGTCGGGTATTATAAATACGTTACCAAGAGGGCCGACCCTATAATCGCTTTAAAGATTGGGATGAACCTCCCTCTATCAAAGAGTGAGTTGAATAATGTAAATGCATTTATGGCTGCAGCAAGGCAGGTTTCAAATTCTACTAAGCCGTACGGTGGGAAGGGAACTTCTCCTAAAGTAGAAGCTGTTACAAACGATTTCCTAGATAGACTTAAAGGAAATCCAGAACATAAGGGAATTATTTATTCTAATTATTTAGAATCTGGAATCAACGAGGTGTCTCAGAGGTTTGATGATAACGGCGTGCCTTATGCAAAGTTTGTCGGGTCCATGAGCGATAAGCAGAAGAAGAAGGCTGTCGAAGATTATAATGAGGGTAAGGTAAGGGCAATACTTGTTAGCGGGTCGGGGGCAGAGGGGTTGGATCTAAAGAATACCAGGTCTATTCAGTTGCTTGAGCCGCACTGGAATCAGAATAGAATTGAGCAGGTGATTGGTAGGGGGATCAGATATAAATCTCACGAGTCGTTGCCTGAACAAGATAGAAATGTTGAAGTCATTAAGTATCAGACTACGCTTCCAAAGACATTTTTTCAGAAGGCTTTCAAAAAAGATCCAAGCACTTCTTCTGATGAGTATCTTGAGGATCTTGGTGTCAAGAAACAGAAGATTTTGGATAAATTCTTAGATGTGTTTAAGAGTGAGGGGTCAGTACCAAATATGAGCAAGCTTTCTTATCTTGTAAATAGGAGATGATGTATGCCCTACCGCAGTAAGGCCCAACGAAGATGGATGTATGCAGCCGAATCTCGTGGCGATGTGCCAAAGGGTACTGCAAAGAGGTGGGAGGATGAGACTCCTAAGGGTAAGAAGCTCCCCGAGCACGTCAAAAAAGCCTCCCTTGAGTCTCAGATCGCCGCCTCATTCACAAAGATAGCGATCGAGATGATACAACCCAAGGGAACGTTCCCGAAGCCGCCAACACCATTCAAGCCGCCGGCACCCGAGAGTGTTGCAGACTTCAGGGGAGCTGATGCCAATGCCGATCAAACTGGTGGCGCCTTGGATACTGGCGTTACTCCTATGCAGCAGTACGATTCGGTCTAAACGGCTGCGGTGACCGGTACGAAGAGCCCTGATGCTTGCCTGTGGAACTCATTCTTGTTGATTTCGAACTGTTCCGGGGCTAACTGAATGAGGTCTTCTCCTCGATGGTTAGCCGCACACTCGTTGAGGATCTCTTTGACAGTAGTCTCAAACAGCTCGTCGTACTGAGCTTCTGACTTCTGGTATTCACCAAGCTCGGCACCACGGAAGGATGAGATGAGGCGGCTTTTGACTTCAACCAGAGCGTCGAAGGGGATTCTGTTGCCACCCTGTTTGGACAACACAACTTCAAACAACTTAGCCACGTAGCTTTTAAAGATGTCTACAAGCATTTCCTTACGATCGATCTTCACATCGGCATTCAGTAGAGCGTTTTTCAACTCCAACTGAAATTCTTGTACTTCGTCCATCGGCCACCCCTTTGAAAATGTGATACCATAAGTATACGTTTTTTATTCATGGAGCGCAATCGTGGTAAACATCTATCCATTATGGTATATTTGAGATAGGTACAACATATGCGGTTAAGTGATAAGCACATGCACCATATCTTGAAGTCTTTCTCAAAAGAGATTGAGAAGAACTCAGGATACCTTAATGCAGTTAAGCAACCGTTGGGAACAAGAATCAAAAAGGCTACCAAAGGTTTTGGTAGTGCTATGATGACAACTGGCGTAGCTGGAACCGGATTGCTCGGGTATGGTGCTATAAAGTACAGACCAATGGTTTAGAAGATATGTCAACTACATCAGACATCATATCCTCAATCAAAGCTATGGCCCACAAAGTCTCTGAAGACTTTTTGCTGTTGGGCGGGAATATGAATGATTCTATAGTTGAGCTGCACCGATCTGGACAGATTGAGAATGATGAAGTTCTTAAGAGAGTGTGTGAGCACGCGAATCAAAACGTTTACCTTGCGATCCTCTATAACCCACAGACTGATAGGTCGGCCATCAAATTTGACCTGGCTGATTTCGGACAGATAAAGTCCACATTGAATCAAAGTGAGAAAGACATGCAAACCTACGAAGCGCCTCCGGCAGACTATCGCAAAGATAGCGACATCTTCCCTGACAATCTCAATAGCATAACCATTACCATCAATGGTGATGGCGCTCAAACCAAGACTGCCGCCCTTGAGACTGTCATTGCTCAGAGGGCGTCTCTCAATGGGTTTGCAAGTCGCATTGAGGCGTTGAGGCATAGCGAGGTGAACAATGTTGAGCATCTGTTCACGAAAATAGCCAATGACACCAAGCTCATGGTTGTGAACAACGAGTCTATTGCAGACATTGCAAAGATCGCCGTTAACCATGTGAGGGGTCTTGGTCTTGGGAAGCTCGAGAAGGTTGCTTCGATCTATGACACGATTCATAAAGAACTCGTGGCTAGTGGATACCGCGTCAGCACTGAGTTCACGAAGACATCGTCACTCAAGACTCGTGCTGACTCGGAGATGCTTAAGCCGGTTGTTGAGATGGTGAACTCACTTGAGAAGATTGCTGGTTTTGATGAGATGCTTATTAATGTCAAGGCAAGGATTGCGGCGATGAGTGGACTTATCAAGAAGGCGCTATAGTGACCGGACAAGCCTCCTCAGCTTTAATGCCGTTTGCGAATATTGGTATATCGCCATTAGCCGGTATTGCGGCAAAACCTTTTATTGATACGAGTAAAAAGGTTGACGATTCTATCAATAGAAGAATGCTATTAGCCGGTATAAGTGGCATATCTACAGCCGCAGCAGCTCTTGCGTTACACAGAATGGTTCCGACTATAAGAAAGTATTTGACCTATCCAAGGATAGGGGCAGCATCACTAGCCGCAGGAATTGTTGGATATACAACACCATCTGTTATCAACCAATACATATCGACGCATAATGAGCGTGGAGAAAAAGAGGCTGATAAATTCCTAAGGCAGCGTGACTCAAAGACACTTTCTTATGCATCCAATATCAGGCAATCAGCCGACGAGCATCTTGGAAAGTTCGCTGCCATGCCTCTTGGTAAAGCGTTTGGAAATGCAGTGAAGGGTGTAACAACAGGTATTGGTGATGCGGCTGGATGGGGTGCAAGTCAGTATTGGAAAGGAATAATGGGTACTGGTAACAAGGGTAATTTCATTAAAAGTACCAGGTCGTTTGCAGCAAGAGCCGGCACCTTAGGGGCTGTTGGGTATGGAGGATACAAGGCCCACCAAGCTATCACTGCGCCAAGATCTGGGCAGAACTATACCACTTACCTGAGAAATCAGATGTTGACTGGTAATGTACAACCAGGACAGGTTGATACTCAGGATTTGACTAAGGTAAGAGATTTGGGGATGCGATGATTTGGCAAGCATTTTTTAAAGAAATGGAAAAGATGGCCAACCCAGCGGGTGCATTAATGGGTGTTGGGTTAAATGCATGGATGATGAATTCGTCAATAGCTGAAAATACCAAGAAGATGAAAGTCAACCCACTTGAAAACGAACAGCAAGCTCCGCTCCCATCCATAGAGCAATCATCATTTGATGGGGCTAAGAGGATGCCAACGACGTCAACAGCACTCCCCCACACTACACGATACATCTGAGGTAAAAGATGAACACTAAGATACAGGATGCGGCAAAGAGGTTGTTGGATTCGGGATCTATCTCCAATGAAGAATGTGGTGAGTTGTGTAAGATGGCCGGTGCAGATCCAGGGATGTTGTCAAGAGTTTTTGGAGCGCTTGCATCTGGGGCTAAGGCAACTGCATCAGGGGCCCAGGCAGCTACTGGTGTTGGGGAAAAGATACTTCAGACGACTGCTGTTCTGACTGGGTTGGGTGTAGTCGGTCTTGGCGCTAAGAAATTTCTCGTTGATCCGTTCGTTCAGCAGGCCCAACTCGCCAGGTCGTATAGTGACCTGACAACAAAGGTTCCTTCACTTCAAGGTAAGGATCCTCAACAGATTGCTGATTATTTTGATGTGGTCAGGTCGTACTCTCCAAGAGCAGCTTCAAACCCTCTTGTTGCTGGTGCTCTTGTGAACAAGATGATTGAGTTTGGAGGGGTCGACCACAAACTTGTAAAGGATATTGCCGATATACAAGGTGATGAAACATTGTTCAGCGCCTTGTCAGATCTTAGTGGCGGGCTTAAAGCTGAAAAGAAAGAAAAGGCGACACCGTTTAGGGAAGAGGAGCCCAGGAAATCCTGGAGACCTATGGGTGTAGTATGAAAAATATTTCAAAAGAAATGTTTGAATATTCCCTAACCAAGATGGCCGCTCGTATAGCGAGTCGGCATAGTCTTAAGCAATCATACGCCGAAGGAGCCAAGTGGGGCGGTCCATTGGGTGGATTGGCCTTAAGCGCTGTCAATCTTGGGGCGAGAAGGCCGGTTTTGACACTACTTGGAATTGGTGTTCCAATTGCTACTATAATGGCTGCAAATAAGTTGAGAGGCGTATTTACAATAGCCAATGAGACCAATAAGCGCTCTATTATGAATGATCAGACCGAAGTCATGAGGAATATAGCTTACAATACCGGAAGAAGCCAAGTGCCTACACAATCACAACCAACATTATACCCAATGAGGTGAAGTATGTCGAATTTCGAAATGGAAAAGTCTGCGGCATTCTACGAAATGATGGAGAAAGCAGCAAGAGAGAAAGAAATGAATCTTGCTGATACGTTGTTGGAGAAGAACATCAGTGGCTTCATGCCAACGCTTGGATATGGCTTGGCCGGAACCGCTGCGGGAGGGCTTACTGGAGCCGGTGTTGGTGCTGGAATCGGCGCGTTGGCCGGTAAAAGTATAGGTAGAGGCAAGGCAGCTCTCGGTGCCGGCGCTCTCGGCTTGCTGGGAGGTGCAGGTCTTGGTGCTATCGGTGGATCCATATATGGTGGAGCCAAAGGTACCCAGCGTTTTGTTCAGAAGCATACTGGAAATAAGATGACTACTGGTCAAGCTCTGAAAGAGAATGTACTGAAATCCTGGCCATCAGCCATTGTTGGTGGAGGACTAGGAAGTGCTGCTGGCGGTGTAGCTGGTGGTGCACTTGGTGGCGTAGCCGCTCTGGCAAGAGGGAAGAACCCGATCATTCCTTCACGTATGGGTGCGATAGCCGGTGGAATGGTTGGGGCTGGTGCTGGTAAGCTGTATGCAGACGCTTACACTGCAAGGGATATGCTTAGAGAGAATAGTAAGAAAAGGTAATATATAGACACTTAACCATCAACACAATAGGTAAAATATGACAAATTTCGAAATGGTAAAGCAAGCAGCGTTTTGCGATATGATGGAGAAAGCTGCTTATGGTAGCGAGTATTCCGTCAAGCCTCCATTGAATCAATCTGTTGCAATTTTGGCTAATGCGACTCAGAATAATATCGCCGATCCATTGAATGGTGGATATATGCTGAATCGTGATCTACAAGCTAGAGGCAATTACGCGGCTGGATTGGGTGCTTTAATTGGAGCTCCATCAGGGGCAGCTCTTGGTTCTGGTGTAGGAATGCTTGCAGCAGCATTGGCTAAGAAAAATATTATGAGCGGATTGGCCCACGGTGCTGTGTATGGAGGACTTACCGGGATGTTGACAGGAGCTGGGGTTGGGGGATATGGAGCTGAAAGTAACTATCTTAGAGAGAGAGGCATTGATAGAAGAGGCATATCAGGATTGTTTGGACATACAAGAGTTACTCCCGCAGCTTATAAGAAATATAAAAACAAGTAATACCTATGATCAAATACATTGAATTTGACTCCATTGACGACTACGGACAACACATCACTCCTATAGATAGGCGGGTGTCGTTAACTAAAACGGCATCCGCCTATTCTCCGGAACTGATGAAGGTTATCCTGAACATGAAGCGTAGGCCCGACAGGTACTACGTGGTCGTCAATGCGTTGGGTTCAATGGAGTATTGGGGTTCCAATCGTAACGGTGATGCGTTCCCCGAAGAGGGTCTGAAGCACGTCTCCCTTAGAACCGACATGGGTACGCCGAACGATTATGGCTACAAGACGTTTGAATATTACGCAAGACTCTATCGTCACCATGTGAACAAGGATCCAAACAATTCGTTTGGTGAGATCGTCTTCTCTCATTGGAACGCTCCGTTACACAGGGTCGAGCTGATTATAGCAGTGAATGTTGACAATTCAAAAGATATAATTGACGCAGTGGAAAAGTCAGAGCTTATCAGTGTGTCGATGGGTTGTAAGGTCAGGTACGATAAGTGCAACATATGCAACAACAAAGCTCGCACTCGTGAAGAGTATTGCAATCACCTCAAGAACCATCTTGGCGAGATAGTCAACAAAGATACGGCTCAAAAATGGTCGATCGAACTCGGTAGAACCATCATGCCTGGTACTCAGGTATGTGCCATCAATGACTTCCCCAGGTTCTTCGATCTGTCCAAGGTTCATGTTGGCGCCGATCGCATTTCTTATGTCCTTGGCAAGGCAGCTTCGAAGATGAAAACCATCTCATCGATCGATGTTGCTGAAGCTATGGGTGTCACTGATAGCATGATCGACAAGCTCTCCACTGTAGGCAAGGAAGCGGATATAGATAAAGAGGTTGGTGCTCTTGGCCCTGATGATATGGACGGATCGATGGTTAAGGCTAAAGAGATTGATGCTATCAGAAAAGCTATGAACGAGCGTATGAACAGGACGATTGTCGCGGAACCTCAGTTGCCTACCGATGTGCTTAATGCGTCCGCTTCATCCCTTCCTCTCAGAACAATCTTCTCTACACTGTTTGGTTTGGGGATACAGCCTAAGCCCGTTGAGATTCAGAGAATCATCCTCGTTCGTATAGGTCAACAGCCTCTTGCTGATGAGTTGGAGAATAGTGGAATCATACTCCCGATGGATCAGGACAATGTAGCTCCGATGCCTATAGACATTTCGAATGCAAACTTCAGTGACACTCTTGGTCGTATCCTCAGTCAGAATCTCGAGAGTAGAAGTTCGTTCCCATCATTCTTGTGCCCAAGAATGATGCAGGGTAAGTTTGCCGAACAGTCTCCCCAGCAAAACCTTCAGGCTATGACTGCGGCTCAGCTTCTTGGTATTCAGAAGAAGCCGATGGTTAACCCTACTTCAGTTGCTATAACCTCTACGGGTGCCTTAGCCGCTCTGTATATGGCTCTTAAGATGAAGGCTCTCGGATATGGCCCCGCCCAGCTTGCAGAGATTTTCTTAAGTAAACCGTGGTTAAGAACTTTGGCTGGTGGAGGAGCGATCTCGCAAGTATACGCTCAGATGAACAAGAATAAGAATGAAAGCGCAGTGTTTGCTCCAGCTAATGTGTATCAGGGAATGCTTCAGAATGGTGTGCTTGGACAGGTAAAGACCGCTGGTGAGAACGCAATAATCCAATCTATTATCTATCCGTCAATTTACACTTTGAATGCCTGGGAACAAAAGCCGATGTGCGATCGTGGCAAGATTAACTTTGGAATGATAAAGACATCGTCTGACATGCGATCAATCACGATGAAGATTGAAAAGGCATTGTCTTCACTCAGGAACATCTTGCCACAAGTGTTGTAGGGGATGTATAATAGATCTATAGTTGCGTTGAGCCTAAGTCTTTGTTATTTTTCAGTTACTGGCAGTAGCACATCTTCACTCACTTAACTGGAGGCATCCATGGAAAAGCGTAAGTCGTCTTTCGATGATCACCTCAGCATCATCGAGTCGGGTCATTCAAAAACGGCTGGTGACAGAAATCAGAAGGCCGGGAATTCACTCCTTCAGAAGCTCGCTGAAGAGCTTGGTATTGGTGATGCTGCTCAGACTGCAGCCGCAGCCGCACCTGCTGGTGACGTTGCTGGCGCAGCCGGCGTAGCAGCCCCCAGTGCTGAAGGTGAACGCTTTCCGTCGGAAGCCACTGTACAGCAGGCGAATGAGCAGGTAGTTGCCGCAATCGATGCAGTTATTACCCCTCAGATGACCCTTGCTGGTGGAAGTCCTGAAGAGCAGGCTGCTGGTATGATCGCTGCAGCTTCTCAGCCTGTCGCGGCTCAGCCTGCGATCGGTGCGGTTGACGGAAACGTCACCGACTCGAATTCGTTCAGCAAAGACCCGATGGCTGCGGCTGCTGCGGCTATGGGTGGTGGCGGCGAAGAGGGTATTGCGCCCGAAGTGGTCGCTGAAGCTGAGAAGATCGGTCGCCTGATGGCACATTCCTTCCAGAACACTCTTGAGAAGCAGGCTGCAGACCAGGAATACACGGAGGCCCTTAACCTCCTCAACGATTCTGGTCTTCTTGCTGGCTACAATCTCCTCGACACTTCAATGTCCAAGACCGCGTCTGTTGCCGATGGCTATCTCGAGAAGATCGCCAATCGTGAGAAGCTGACGCGTGGTGAGATCATTGGCGCAGCCTATGAACTCATCGACCTGCAGAAGTATGCCGAGCTTGCTGAAGAGCAGGGTCGTCAGGAAGCCCGTGACCTCGTCAGTTTCTTGACGAAGGTTGCCGAGGGTGAGACTGAGGATGAGGGTAAGGAAGAGGGTGAAGGAGAAGAGGGCGAGAAGGGCGAAAGCGAAGAAGGTAAAGGCGAAGAGTCTGGTGAAGGCGAAGAGAACGCCAAGGTTGCCGCCCTCCTTCAGGATCGCGATGTCGTCGCTGCCGTTCAGCTGTTGAAGTCCCGTGGCGTGATCGCATAACACGAAGGCGCTCATGATTCAGCGAACAGAAATTGGACGGCTCATTCTCGAAAATCTCGTTTCGAATGAGCCGTCCGTTAAAACTGCCTCTGCTAAG
>Ga0105105_10000372_pt1 | contig 20546 bp, 17 predicted proteins | sample PPLLaktember2015_4_FD_79108 | JGI IMG/M metagenome (GOLD analysis project Ga0105105, IMG submission 79108) | Freshwater sediment microbial communities from Prairie Pothole Lake near Jamestown, North Dakota, USA - PPLs Lake P8 Core (1) Depth... | ecosystem: Environmental > Aquatic > Freshwater >...
GCCGATGCGCAGCCCGATCGACAGACCGGGCGCGGGCACCAGCAGCCAGGCGAGCGCCGACGGCCCGAGCAGGAGTGCGCCGCTCGCCGCGGGTCGCACGACCGACCCGCCGACCGACCCGCCGACCGAGCCGCCGACCGAGGTGAGCGCCGCGATGCCCGCGACCAGCAGCGTGAACACGCCGCGCTCGGCCCCGGGCAGCCACGGGAACGCGGCGGCGCCCGCGCCGAACACGGCGGCGCTCCCCAGCACGATCCGATCCGCGCGCCGCGTCCGCAGCGCTGCGGGAACCGTGGTGTCCGCGGCCAGACGGACGAATCCGCCGTGCCGTGCGAGAAGCACCCCCGCGATCACGACGCACCAGCCGAGCAGCGCGACGTCCGGCACGTGCCCGAGTCCGACCCCGGCCATGCCCAGCGCCGCGAGCGCGACCGCCGGCAGATCGGCCCGCGCTTCCCGGCCGATCCGTGCGATCGAACCCTGCGCGGCCGCGGACGAGCGGTCCGCGGCACTCCCGGCGGCGGGCGTGCCCGCGCCCGCCTCAGCCGGCATGCGTCGGCGGGCCCGCCAGTCCGAGCCGCGCCGCGGCGAACACCGCCTGGGTCCGGTTGTCGACGCCCAGCACGCGGAACGCGGCCGACAGGTGCTGCTTGACCGTCCCCTCGGACACGCCGAGGTCGCGCGCGATCGCCTTGTTGGACTTGCCGCGGATCGCGAGCATCAGCGAGTCGACCTGCCGCGGCGTCAGCGAATCGAGCGCACTCGCCGACGTCGCCGCCGCGCGGGCCGCCGCGTTGACGGGCGCCGCATCGGCACGCAGCACCTGCGGCGGCAGATAGACGCCGCCGGCCAGGACGAGGCGCAGGGCACCGATCAGCACCCCCGGCGTCGAGGTCTTCGGGATGAAGCCCGAGGCGCCGTCCTCGATCGTGGCCCGGATCAGCTTGGGATCCTCCTCGCCGGACAGGGCGACGACGGTGGCATCGGGCATGCGCTCGCGGATCATCGCCAGCGCGGGCTGCCCGCTGAGCCCGCACAGGTGCAGGTCGAGCAGCACGAGGTCGGGCCGCTCGCCCATCGCCACGGCGGCCTCGACCGACTCGGCCTCGAGCACCCTCGCGGACACCCCCAGATCGGCCAGCAGCAGGCGCATGCCCCCACGGAACAGGGCGTGATCGTCGACGACGAGGATCGTGATCATGCGACCGGGACCGGAGAGCACGTCGAGGTTGATGCGGGCGACCTCGGGGAGGCCTCAGGCAGGCCGGTGCCGACGGCCCAGCAGGAAGGTGTAGCCCTGCGGTCCGTAGTGCTCGGTGTGCGGCTGGTCGGCCGCGACCTCGAGCACGTCGCCCGGGCGGAAGGTGCGCGGGCCGCTGCCGCAGTCGAGGGTCGCCTCGCCGTCGAGCACCAGTGCGAGCACGTCGTACGGATGCGAATGCAGGTCGATCACGACGTTCGGCTCGAGCGTCTTGGTCAGGATCTCGTCGAAGCCCTCGTTCCGGAGGCGCGTCTCGAAGGCGGCGCGCTCGGCGTCGGTGGGCGTGGCGGGTCGGGACTGCATGATCGGGCCTCGCGCTTCAGTAGGTGTAGACGCCGCGCCCGGTCTTGCGACCGAGCCAGCCCGCCGCGACCATCTCCTTGAGCAGCGGGCACGGGCGGTACTTGGAGTCGTTGAACTCGTCGAAGTAGACGTTCATCACCGCGAGGCACACGTCCAGGCCGATCAGGTCGGCGAGCGCGAGCGGTCCGATCGGGTGGTTGGTGCCGAGCTTCATGCCGGCGTCGATGTCCTCGGGCGAGGCGAGCCCCTCGGCCAGCACGAAGAACGCCTCGTTGATCATCGGCACGAGGATGCGGTTGACGACGAAGCCGGGGGCGTTCTTCACCGTGATCGGCGACTTGCCCAGCCGCACCGCGAGCTCGCGCACCAGGTCGTGGGTGGCGTCGCTCGTCTGCAGGCCGCGGATGATCTCGACCAGCGCCATCATCGGCACCGGATTGAAGAAGTGCATGCCGATGAAGCGATCGGGGCGCTTCGTCGCGGCGGCCAGCTTGGTGATCGAGATCGACGAGGTGTTGGTCGCGACGATCGCGTCGGGCCCGAGCAGCGCATCGAGCTGCTGCAGGATCCGGACCTTCAGCTCCATGTTCTCGGTCGCGGCCTCGATGACCAGCGGCAGGTCCTTCAGGCTGTCGTACGAGGTCGAGCCCTGGATGCGCGCGAGCGCGGCGTCGCGGTCGGCCTCGGAGAGCTTGTCCTTCTTGACCAGGCGCTCGAGGCTGCCGGCGACCGCCTTCAGGCCGCGGTCGACCGCGGCCTGCGCGACGTCGACCATCGTGACCTCGATGCCGCACACCGCGCAGGCCTGCGCGATGCCGTTGCCCATGGTGCCGGCGCCGATGACGCCGATGCGCGAGATGCTCATGACCGATCCGTGCGTGAGAAAGGGATGGTCGGCATTGTAGGGGGCGGCGGACCGCCCGGCTCAGCCGGCGATCAGGCCCTGAAGGTCATCCCAGCCGTAGGCGACCTCGTCGAGCCGCTGCGCGCCGACCGCGCTGGTGCGCTCGTCCATGGCACGCCCGCCGAGCCGCTCGTAGAACGCGCGGGCCGGATCGTTGCGCGCCAGCGCCCAGACGACCATCGACCCCAGGCCGCGACGGTCGAGGCCGCGCGCCATCGAGCGCATCAGTCGCGTGCCCAGGCCGTGGCGCTGGGCATCGGGCAGCAGGTAGATCATCCAGACCTCGCCCTGTCGGCGGGCGGCGCCCGGGCCGCGGGCGACGCCGCCGGTCGCGAAGCCGACCACGCGGCCGTCGTCGTCGGCGGCCACGCGGGTGAAGCCGGCGGCCGGCGCGGGATCGAAGGTGCGCAGGTATCGGTCGCGGCCGGCATCGACCGACAGGGCATCGAGATAGGCGTCGTCGATGATGCCCCGGTAGGCGGCCCGCCAGCTCGCGACGCGCACCCTGGCGATCGATTCGGCGTCGATCGCCGTGGCTTCGCGGATCAGCGGTGAGAGCGTCTGCACCATGACCGCATCATGACACGCCGGACGCGCCGGACGCATCCTCGCCACCGCCGGTGTAGAAGTCGGGAAAGCGCTCGCGGACCCACTCGCCCTTCGAGGACCAGGCGATGCAGGTGTCGACCACGACCGGCTTCTCGCGCGGGGCGTCGTCGTAGCGCTTCACCCGCGTCTCGCGCATCGACTGGAACGCGACCGTCGCCATCTGCTGCAGCAGCTCGCGGATGTGCGTGCAGCCTTCGACGCCGCCGATCCGCTCGGCCGCGGCCTTGAGGAAGCCCTTGCGGATCGACAGGCCGACCAGGCGCGAGAAGTTCCCGGCGCCGACGGTGCAGACCTCCTTCGGCGAGGCCTCGGTGCGGGCCTCGAACGCGCGGATCGTGCCGCCGGCATCGACGGTCATGGTCACGACCATGCGATGCAGCGGCTGGCCGGCAGGCAGCGGGCCGCGGGCCCAGTTGGGCAGGTCGTAGTGCTTGACGTCGGTCAGCGTGGCCTCGACGTCGAGCATGCCGTCGGGCCGCGCGTAGCCGTCGAGGCGGATGCTGCGGGTGTGGAGGGGGGTGCGCGCCTCGGTCATGGCGATGCTCTCTGTTCGGACGGTGCATTGAAGCACAGCGGCCGCGGGGCTACAGTCGGCCGGGTTCCGATGCCCGGCCTGTCGCCCCTGCCCGCCAAGTCCGCCAAGTCCGCCATGTCCGACGAACCGACCCCGACCCCCTCCGCGTTCCCTTCCGCCTCCGTGCCCGCGTCCGCCTCGTCGTCCCCGGACCGGCCCCGGATCGATCCGGTGCGGCCGGCCGACGACGAAGCGAGGGCGCTGGCACGCGGTCTGCTCGACGGCGCGCGATTCGGCGCGCTGGCGACCCTCGAGCCGGACACCGGGCATCCGCTGGCCAGCCGGGTGGCGGTCGCGCTCGATGACGACGGCGCGCCGCTGCTGCTGATGTCGTCGCTGTCGGCGCATTCCGGCGCGCTCGACGCCGACCCGCGCTGCTCGCTGCTGGTCGGCGAGCCCGGCGCGGGCGACCCGCTCGCTCATCCGCGCCTGACCGTGAACGGCGTCGCCCGACGCCTGGTCCGGGACACCGACGACGGGCGGCGCGCCCGCGACCGGTGGCTGGCGACGCACCCCCGGGCCGCGCTCTATGTCGACTTCGGCGACTTCGCGTTCCGGCGCATCGAGTGCACCGGCGCGAGCCTGAACGGCGGCTTCGGTCGCGCCTGGCGGCTCGAGGCCGCGGACCTGCGGCCCGCGCCCGGAGACGTCCTCAGCGGTTCGCCGGCAGCGTGACCGGCAGCACGACCTTGCGGTCGGCGTCCGATGCGGGCTTGCCGGGCAGCGCTGCCGGTGTGGGCACGGCGATGATCGGCACCGGCTCGTCGAGCCCCTTCTGCTCGGACAGGAACTGCTCGACCAGGTCGAAGAACCGGTCGTAGAAGCGGCCCGGCGGAATGGTCTCGCTGCCGATCTTGACGAGCGAATCGGTGGCCGAGGCCCACGGCAGGGAGATCGAGCCGAAGGGGCTCACGCCCACGCTCGCCGACATCGGGTTCTTCTTGACGGTGTAGCGGTCCTGGACGGCGCTCACGAAGGCGACCGAGGTCGGCTGGCCGCGCGCGAGCGGCGAGCAGACGACGTGGAACTCGATCTGCACGTGCGACTCGGCCTCCGGCTGGAAGCGCTTGCGCGCATCCATCATCTGCTCGTCCTGCGACGACTGCACGATGTAGCCCTGGCTGAGCAGCGCACGCCGCGCAGCGTTGCAGGTGTCGGCGGGCGACGCGACGAACTCGCGCGAGAACGCCGTCGGCCGGTCGAAGACCTCGCGCTCGTAGACGCGGACCTGCTCGCCGCCGCCCCCGAAGCCGCCGAATCCGGCGCATCCGGACGCGAGCGCGACCGAGCCGAGCAGCAGTGCCCGCAGCAGCGAGACGGCGTGATGCGTGATTCGGTTCATGAAGACCCCCAATGCGTCCGACGACTCGAAGTCTACCCGTCGGAGGCGACCTCCTACATGACGGTCATCCCTCGTGACCGGTCACCGGTCGGCCGCGGCCCCGGCCACGCTCGGCGGGGCTGCGGCCACGCTCGGCCGGCCGTTCAGCCCAGGACCTCCCGGGCGACGATCTCGCGCTGGATCTCCGAGGAGCCGCCGAAGATCGTGTAGGCGCGGGCATTGAGATACTGCGCGACCAGCGGCCTCGCCTCGTCCTCGAGGCCCGCGGCGGACAGCCCCTCGTGCATCGGCCGGCCAGGCTCCCAGGCGAGCGCGTCGGCGCCGAGCACGCGCACGCCGAGCCGCGTGATGGACTGCTGGATCTCGCTCCAGCGCAGCTTGAGCATCGAGGACACCAGTCCGCCCGGGTTCTGTCCGACCTGCATCGTCGCCATCACCCTCAGCTCGGTGGCCTCGAGCGCGTCGACGTCGACCTCGACCGCGGAGACCGCGAGGGCGAGGTCGGGGTCGTCGAGCAGCCCGCGGCGGTCGGCGAGCGCGACCAGCCGCTCGAGCGCGGCGCGCAGCCGGGCCGCGGCGATCGCGCCGCCGCGCTCGAACTCGAGCAGGTACTTCGCGACGGTCCAGCCCTGCCCTTCGTCGCCGACCCGCGCGTCCACCGGCACGCGCACGCCGTCGAAGAACACCTGGTTGACCTCGTGGTCGCCGCTGGCGCTGCGGATCGGGCGCACCGTGATGCCCGGGCTCGCCATGTCGATCAGCAGGAAACTGATGCCGTCCTGGCGGCGCGCCGAGTCCGCGCCGGTCCGCACCAGCGCGAACATCCGGTTCGCATGGTGGGCGTGGGTGGTCCAGATCTTGGTGCCGTCGACGACGTAGTGGTCGCCGTCGCGCACGGCACGGGTCGACAGCGACGCGAGGTCCGAGCCCGAGCCGGGCTCGGAATAGCCCTGGCACCAGGTGTCCTCGCCCGACAGGATCCGCGGCAGGTAGTGGGCACGCTGCGCGGGGGTGCCGAAGCGCATGATCACCGGCCCCGCCATCCGCAGCCCCATCGGCGACAGCGGCGGCGCGCCGGCGCGCGACAGCTCGGTCTCCCAGATCCAGCGGCGCACCAGCGGCCAGCCGGTGCCGCCGTGCTCGACGGGCCACGAGGGCGCGACCCAGCCCCGCTCGTGCAGCGCGCGGTGCCAGCGCACGCAGACGTCGTGCTCGGAGAACACCGACGTGTTGAGCCGCGTGGCGCGCACCAGATCGGGCGTGAGCCGCTCGCGCAGGAAGGCGCGGACCGCGTCGCGGAAGGCGAGGTCGTCGTCGTCGAGGATCGGGGTCATCGCGTCGTCTCCGTCGCGGTGCGCAGCGTCGCGTGGCGGCGCAGGTGCCAGTCGGGGGAACCGAGCATCGCATCGAGCGCGAGCTGACGCTTGAGGTGCCGCGCGATGCGCAGCTCGTCGGTCACGCCCATGCCGCCATGCAGCTGGATCGCCTCCTCGGCGACCCTGCGCGCGACCGCGCCCACCTTCGCGCGGGCGCCTGCGGCGGCCCGTGCGTGCGCCCGGTCGTCGCCGCCGCGCGCGGCGTCCTCGAGCGCGAGCACCGCCGCGAGCGCCGCGGAGCGGGCCTCCTCGAGCGCGATCGCGAGGTCGGCGACCCGGTGGCGCAGCGCCTGGTTGGCGGCCAGCGGACGGCCGAACTGCACGCGGGTGCGCAGGTAGGCGACGGTCTCGCGCAGCAGCGCGTCCATCGAGCCGACCGACTCGGCGCAGGCGACCACCAGCGCGCGGTCGTCGACGCGTGCGGACTCCGCCGCGCCGACGCCGGCGAGCCGCGCGTCGTCGCCGAGGCGCACGCCCTCCAGGTCCAGCCGACAGGCACGGCCGCCGTCGACGGTGTCGACGGATGTCGCGCGCAGCCCGGGAAGGCCCGGGGTCACGACGAAGACCGCCGGGCCCTCGTCGCCGGTGACGGCCGCGACGAGCCAGGCATCGGCGCCGTCGCCGCCGGGCACCGTGCGCTCGATGCCGTCGAGCACCCAGCCGCCGGCGTCGCGGCGGGCCCGCGTGGCATCGGCGCGCGCACGGCCGCGCCCGCCGCGCTCGTGCGTCGCGGGCACGACCCGCAGGGCGCCGTCGGCGAGCGCCGGCAGCCAGCGCGCACGCAGCGCGGCGTCGGTGCACGCGGCGAGCAGCCCGGCGGCCTGGACCGCGACCGGCAGCCACGGGTCGGGGGCCGGACCCGCACCCAGCGCCTCGGCGAGCGCGCAGGCATCGGCGAGGTCTCGGCCGAGACCGCCGTCGGCCTCGGGCACGAGCACGGCCAGCCAGCCGAAGCCGGCGATCGCGCGCCAGCGCGCCTCGGCGCCGAGGGTGTCGGCATCGGCGATCCAGCGCGTCGCCGCGTCGGCGAGCAGGCGCTGCTCGGTGGTGCGTTCGAGGCTCATCGGGCTCCTTCGTGCGGCCTGTGCGGCCCCGGCGAGTCCGGGGTCGGGGTCGGGGTCGGGGTCGAGTCCGGGGCCGGAGTCGGGGTCGGCGACCCGGGTCGCAGCGCCTCGGGCAGGCCGGCCGGATCGACCGGCAGACCGAAGCGCAGCATGTTGTGGGCGTGACAGACGTGATGCAGGCCGAAGGCGGCGTCGATCGCGCTGGCCTGCCCCATGATGTCGACGCTGCGGTTGACCGCCTCCTTGGCGAGCCGCACCGCGAGCGTCGGCATCGCGGCGATCCGCACCGCCATGTCGAGCACGGTCCGATCGAGCTGATCGCGCGGCACCACGCGATTGACCATGCCGAGCCGGTGCGCCTCGTCGGCGGACCACGACTCGGCCAGGAACAGCAGCTCCTTGGCCTTGCGCGGCCCGAGCTCCCAGGGATGCGCGAACCACTCGACGCCGAGCACGCCCATCGCCACCACCGGGTCGCGGAACCGCGCATCCTCGGCGGCGACGATCAGGTCGCAGGCCCAGGCGAGCATCAGCCCGCCGGCGATGCACTGCCCGTGCACGGCGGCGATCGTCGGCTTCGACAGGTCGCGCCAGCGTCGGGTCATCTGCAGGTACACCTCCTGCTCGTGCGCGAACCGTCCCTCGGCACCCGGCGCGTCGAACCCCGACCAGGTGCCCACGGTGGGGGGGCGGTGCGCCTCGCCCAGCCGCTCGCGCAGGTCGTGTCCGGACGAGAAGTGCGGGCCCGATGCGGCCAGGACGATGGCGCGCACCGAGGGGTCGGCGACGGCGCGGTCGAAGGCCGCGTTCAGCTCGTAGAGCATCGCGAGGTTCTGCGCGTTGCGCGCCTCGGGCCGATCGAGCACGATCCGGGCGACGCCCGGCGCGGGTGCCTCGATGCGCAAGGTCTCGAATCCGCCCGCCCCATCCATCCGCGTGTCTCCCCGCCGTCCCGCGTGCCGCATCGGGGCCGCGCCGGTCGTCGGTGCGGCGCCGCGCCCTGCGACCAGACCCGACGGCCCGACGGCCCGACGGCCCGACGGCCCGACGGCCCGACCGGCGCCGGCGGCCGATGATACCGGGCGCTCAGCGGCGCAGCACCCACTGGAGCTGGATGAACGGAACCAGCCCGAACGCGAGCTGGCCGGCCAGCCCCAGCAGCCCCGCGGGCGTGCCGAGCGCGGCGAGCTGCGCGGCCGGGCCGCGCCCGAAGAGCAGGATCCCGAGCGAGAGCTCGGCGACCGCGAGCAGCAGCAGCGCCACGCCCCCCATCGCCAGGCGGGCGACGCTGGTGCGCGGCACGCGGAACGAGCGGGTGAGCCACGCGCTGGCCGACCACGAGGCGGCGATCAGCACCGGCACCTCGAGGGCCACCGCGCCGAGTTCGCCCAGCCGCGGGACGAGCATGCTCACGCGCAGCGCCCCGAAGGCGAAGGCCAGCGCGAACACGACCGCGAAGTACAGGCTGCCCGCAAGTGCAGCGGCACGCATCGGAGTCTCCTGCCGAGGGTGGCCCGGCGTCACGGCCACGCCTGCGATTGTCCCCGATTCCGGCATCCCGGGCGCGCGGCGGCCAGGATAATCGCTGCACCCCCCACGCGCGGACGAGGAGACACCGATGACCGAGCGCACCTTCGAGACCCTGCTCTACGCCGTCGAGGACGGCGTGGCGACGATCACGCTCAACCGGCCCGACCGGATGAACGCGTTCACCACACGCATGCGCGACGACTTGATCGCCGCCTTCGACGCGACCGACGCCGACGACGCGGTCCGCGCGGTGATCGTCACCGGCGCCGGCAAGGCGTTCTGCGCGGGCGCCGACCTGTCCGCCGGCGGCAAGACCTTCGACTACGCCGAGCGGCGCGACGAGGCCCGCGAGGCGGCGCGCGTCGGCGACACCTACCGCGACGGCGGCGGGATGGTGACGCTGCGGATCTTCCGCAGCCTCAAGCCGGTGATCGGCGCGATCAACGGCGCGGCGGTCGGGATCGGCGTCACGATGCAGCTCGCGATGGACATCCGCATGGCCTCGACGAGCGCGCGCTTCGGCTTCGTGTTCGCGCGGCGCGGCATCACGCCCGAGGCCGCGTCGAGCTGGTTCCTGCCGCGGCTGGTCGGCATCCAGACCGCGCTCGAGTGGTGCTACACGGGGCGCGTGTTCGATGCGCAGGAGGCGCACCGCGAGCGGCTGGTGCGCTCGCTGCACGCCCCCGACGAGCTGCTGCCGGCGGCCCGCGCGCTGGCCCGCGAGATCGCCGACAACACCGCGCCGGTCGCGGTCGCGATGGCCCGCCAGATGATGTGGCGGATGGCGGGCGCCGACGACCCGATGCGCGCGCACCGCGTCGACAGCCGCGCGATCCAGTCGCGCGGGCGCTCGGCCGACGTGCGCGAGGGCGTCGGCGCGTTCCTCGAGAAGCGGCCCGCGAAGTTCCCCGATCGCGTCTCGTCCGACCTGCCGGACTTCTACCCCTGGTGGGACGAGCTGCCCTTCGAATGAAGGCGGGGTGCGTGCTACGCTGGCGCACCAGAACGAGAAGGACGGGGGAGACACCCATGCGACGACGACTCGTCGGCGCGCTCGCGGCCGTGGCCGCGGCGCCCACCCTGCTGCAATCGCGCCCGGCGGCGGCGCAGACGTTCCCGGGCAAGCCGATCCGCTGGATCGTGCCGTTCCCGCCCGGCGGGCCCACCGACGGCTTCTCGCGCGCCGCCGCGCAGAAGCTTTCCGAGACCGTGGGCCAGCCGGTCATCGTGGAGAACGTGCCCGGCGCGGGCGCTTCCATCGGCATGGAGCGCGTCGCGCGCGCCAACCCCGACGGCTACACGATCGGGCTGGCCACCACCGGCACCCACGCGATCAATCCGCACCTCTACGGCACTCGGCTGCCGCACGACACCAGTCGCGACTTCACGCCGCTGACGCTCGCCGTGCGCTACGTGAACGTGCTGGTGGTGAACCCGAAGCTCGGCATCGACAGCGTGGGCGATCTCGTCGCCTACGCGAAGGCGAACCCCGACAAGGTCACCTTCGGTTCGGCCGGCAACGGCTCGTCGAACCACCTGTCCGGCGAAGTGTTGAAGATGGTCACCGGCGCGCCGATGCAGCACGTGCCGTACCGGGGCAGCGCGCCGGCGCTGGCCGACGTGATCGCCGGCAACATCACGTTCATGTTCGACATCCTGATCACCGCGATGCCCTCGGCCCAGGCCGGCCGGGTCAAGGCGCTCGCGGTGACCAGCGAGCGGCGCTCGCCCTACGCGGCCGGCGTGCCCACCATGGCCGAGTCCGGCGTCAAGGGCTTCTCCGAGGCGGGCAGCGACCTCTGGTTCGGCATCGTGGGCCCGGCGGGCATCCCGAAACCGGTGGTGCAGAAGCTCAACGAGTCGCTGATCGTCGGCATGCGCTCGGCCGAGATGCGCCAGCGGATCTCGGCGGCGGGCTTCGAGCTGTGGACCAGCACGCCCGAGGAGTTCGGCCGCGTGATCCGCGAGGACCGCGACCGCTGGGGGCCGATCGTGCGGGCCTCGGGGGCCAAGGTCGACTGAACGCCGCCGGAGGACGACGATGGAGATGACCCGCGCCGCGACCCTGGCGACCCGGACCGGCGCGGACGCCATTCCCGATGCGCGGGGCCTGAACCTGTACCGTGCCGATCCGATGGCCGACGCGCTGGCCGCGCTGTACCTGCCGCGCCCGCTCTTCGAGCACCTGCGCCCGCAGCTCGAGCGGCTCGGCGCCCTCGCCGGCGGACCGCTCGACGAGCTGGCCTCGACCGCCGACAAGCATCCGCCAACGCTGTCGGTGCGCACGCGGCGCGGCGCCGACGAACGCCGCGTCGTCAAGCATCCGGCCTACGTCGAACTCGAGCGGGTCGCGTTCTGCGAGTTCGGGCTGGCGGCGATGTCGCACCGCCCGGGCGTGCTCGGCTGGGACGAACCGATGCCGCCGTCGGCCAAGTACGCGCTGACGTATCTGCTGGTCCAGGCCGAGTTCGGCCTGTGCTGCCCGGTGTCGATGACCGACTCGCTGGCGCGCACGCTGCGCCGCTTCGGCGACCCGGCCCTCGTCGAGCGGGTGCTGCCGCTGGTGACCGCGACCGACCTCGACGCGCTGCACCAGGGCGCGATGTTCATGACCGAGCAGGGCGCGGGCTCGGACGTCGCGGGCACGGCCACGCTCGCGCGCGAGGATGGCGACGGCGGCTGGGCGCTGCACGGCGACAAGTGGTTCTGCTCGAATCCGGACGCCGGCTTCGCGATGGTGCTGGCGCGCAGCGAGGATCCGGACACGCATCCGGGGCTCAAGGGCGTGTCGCTGTTCCTGCTGCCGCGCACGCGGCCCGACGGCTCGCCCAACGCCTATCGGATCCTGCGGCTCAAGGACAAGCTCGGCACGCGCTCGATGGCCAGCGGCGAGATCCGGCTGGAGGGTGCGCTGGCCTGGCTGGTCGGCGAGCGCGGCCGCGGCTTCCAGCAGATGGCCGACATGGTGAACAACTCGCGGCTCTCCAACGGCGTGCGGGCGGCCGGCCTGATGCGCCGCGCGCTGACCGAGGCCCTGCACGTCGCGCGTCACCGGGTCGCCTTCGGGCGCCCGCTGGCCGACATGCCGCTGATGCGCCGCCAGCTCGCCAAGATGGCCCTGCGCACCGAGCAGGCCCGCACGATGATGTTCCAGACCGCGGCCGCGCTCGAGCGCGCCGATCTCGAGGGCGGCACCGCGGCCACGCTCGCGCGGATCCTGACGCCGCTCATCAAGTTCCGCGCGTGCCGCGACGCACGGGTCGTCACCGGCGACGCGATGGAGGTCCGCGGCGGCTGCGGCTACATCGAGGAATGGAGCGACGCCCGATTGCTGCGCGACGCCCACCTCGGCTCGATCTGGGAGGGCACGAGCAACATCGTCGCCCTCGACGTGCTGCGGGCGATCCGGCGCGACGGCGCGCTGCCGGCGCTGCGTGCGCACGTCGACGCGCTGCTGGCGGACGGCGAGCCCTGCGGCGCCGCGACCGCCGCGCTGCAGGCCCGGGTGGTCGAGCGGGCGTTCGCGCTCGCCGCCGGGGCGGCCGCCGACGATCGCGCCGAGCTCGCGCGGCAGGCGGCCTCGGCGCTGTACAACGTGACCACGATGGCGGCCTTGCGCTGGGAGGCGCGGCAGGCCGGCCTGCCCTACCGCGGCCGGCTCGCCGACCGCGTCCTGCGCCACCGGCTCGCCCCGCGCGACCCGCTGGCCGACCCGGCGGAGTCGGCCGACGACGGCGAGATCGAGCCCGCGGCCGCCTGACCGACCACGCCGCAGGGGCGGGCGGAGCGGTCAGGCCGGCGGGCGCTATGCTTGCTGACGCCCGCATTCCCAGAACGACCACAACGGGGACCCCGATGCACGATGCCCGCAACGACCGCACGACTTCCGCCCGAGCCGCCGTGCGCCCGCTGGACGACGACCTCGGCGACCTGCCGACCGCGGTCGACGCCCCCCAGGCCGACCAGACCACGGGCGATCGCCTGGCGTTCCTCCTCGGTTTCGTGCGCGACCCCTCGGGCGTGGGCTCGGTGGTGCCGAGCTCGCATCGCCTGGAGCGCCGGCTGGTGCGCAACGCGCGGATCGGCGAGGCCCGGACGGTCGTCGAGCTCGGCCCGGGCACCGGCGGCACCACGCGCGCCTTCCTCCGGGCGATGAGCCCGCAGGCCCGCCTGCTCAGCATCGAGCTCGACCCGGTCTTCCACGCCCGGCTCGCCCGGACGGTCCGCGACCCGCGGCACTTCGCCGAATGCGGCAGCGCCGAGCGGATCGCGGAGATGCTCGCGGTGCGCAGGCTGCCCGCTCCCGATGCGATCGTCTCGGGCATCCCGTTCTCCACGATGCCGCAGGACATCGGCGAGCGCATCGCGGCCGAGGTCGCGGCGGTGCTCGCCCCCGGCGGCCGCTTCGTCGCCTACCAGGTGCGGCCCCGTGTCGCCGAGTTCACCTCGCCCCACCTCGGCACGCCGAAGTTCGAGTGGGAGGCCTGGAACATCCCGCCGATGCGCGTCTTCACCTGGGTCAAGCCGACCGCGGACGGCACCCGCAGGCCGTGAGAGACCTCGGGCCGCGAGCCCCGGGTCCGGGCCGCGGACCGTGAGCCGCCGCGCGCGGCGGCCGCGCGCTACTGGGTCCGGACGATCTCGTCGGTGATCCGCCAGCCGCCGTCCAGCCAGTCGACGACCTCGCGGGCGGCCGGGTGATCGAACGCCGCGTACCGGGCCCGCAGCTCGGTCGCGAGGTCGCCCAGCCGGTCGAGCCCGGTGTCCTGCAGCCAGATCAGGTCCGAGCGCAGCGCGCGGGCGAGCGCCTCGTCGCCGAGCACCGCGTCGCACGCCCGCGCGAAGGCGCCGCCATAGGCGTAGGCGGCGTCGCCGACACGGTAGCGCTCGGCCAGCGTGAGCAGCGGGATGCAGCCGAGCTCGGGCTGGAGCGCGGGATTCACCGCGTGGCCGGCGAGCAGCGCCGCGTTCGAGGCGGGCCGCCCGGTGACGGCGCGCAGGTGCAGGTACTGCGACATGCGCTGACCGTCGTTGACCGGGTAGTTGTCCCACAGCACCGGCGCGCGCCGCAGCGTGCCGGCGACCCGCTCGAGGTGGGCCGCGCCGTACTCCCGCGAGCACACCTCCTCGCCCGTCCAGAACACGCCGACCGCCGGATCGAGCAGGTGCCCGAGGCGCTCGAGGTAGTGGGGCGGGCGGGCACCGAAGACGCGGTCGAGCACCGGATCGTCGGAGTAGTAGCTCGGGCACGCATAGAGCCGGGCGGCGCGGGTCCGCGCCGCGGCGAACGCGACGACCGCCGCCTGCCGGTCGGCGAGCGTGGGATCGTCGCCGCGGATGTCGTCGAACAGCAGCGCGAGCGCATCGAGGCCGACCGCGGCGTCGAGCGTCGCGATGCGCGCGGCCAGGTGCGTCCAGTCGGACGATCCGGGGGCGGCGTCGAAGTCGCTCGGACTCAGGCCGACGCCGAAGCGCACGCCGAGTGCGCGGCAGTGCCGGGCGAAGGCGGCCATCGGTTCCAGCTCGTCGTCGACCATCGGCTCGCGCCAGCGGCGGCGCAGCGCAGTCGCCGCCTTCGGCGCGTAGAGGAAGAAGCGGTAGCCGGCCGGCGCGATGCGGGTGACGACCCGCGCGCGCTCGGACCAGCTCCAGGGGCGGCCGTAGTAGCCTTCGACGATGCCGAGATCGACGGGTGACGGGGGCATGAGGGGGTCCGCGGACCGTGAGGGGCGACCGGTATTGTCCGCCATCGACGCGCCACGCGGCACGGCGGCGACGGCCGACGGGGACGGCGCCATCGGGCAGGCGCGCTTCGACCTGCGGCGCTGGCGGCGCTTCCGCGCGATCGCGAGTCCCTACTGGCGGTCCGAGGAGCGCTGGCGTGCCGGTGTCCTGGTCGCGCTGCTGGCGGTGCTGCTGCTCGGGCAGACCGCCTTCAACCTGCAGTTCGTCCACCAGAGCGGCGAGCTGACCTCGGCGCTCGCCGCGCGCGACGGCGAACGCTTCTGGGCATCGATCCGATGGACGCTCGGCCTGCTCGTGGTGGCGGTCCCGATCTGGGCCACCTACTACTGGGTGCGCGACACCCTCGGCGTGCACTGGCGGCGCTGGCTGACGCATCGGTTCGTCGACGCATGGCTGCACAACCGCGCGTACTACACGCTCGGTCCGGTCGCGGACATCGACAACCCGGACCAGCGCATCGCCGAGGACGTCGCCACCTTCACGCAGCAGTCGCTGTACTTCCTGACGGTCGCGGTCGGCGCCACGATCCAGCTGGTCGCCTTCGTGGCGGTGCTGTGGTCGATCTCGCACACGATGGTGTACTTCCTCGTGGGCTACGCCGTGTTCGGCACCGTGGTCACGATGACGGTGTTCGGCCGGCCGCTGGTCGGGCTGAACTTCCGTCAGCTGCGGCGCGAGGCGGATTTCCGCTTCGGGCTGGTGCGCATCCGCGAGCACGCCGAGCCGATCGCGTTCTCGCACGGCGAGGCCGACGAGGCCGCCCGCGTCAAGGGCCGCTTCGAGGAGGTCTTCGCGAACTGGCGGCGGCTGATCCGCACGCAGTTCGGGCTCAACCTGTTCCAGTACACGTTCAGCTTCCTCACGATCGTGCTGCCCAGCGCGATCATCGCCTCGCGCGTGCTGTCGGGCGAACTCGAGGTCGGGCGCGCGGTGCAGGCGGGCGGCGCGTTCACCGCGATCCTCGCGGCGATGACCGTCGTCGTCGACCACTTCGAGGGGCTGAGCCGGCTGTCGGCGGGGGTGGACCGACTCTACGGCTTCGCCCGCTCGCTCGACGCGCGGGCCGACGGCACGGAGGCGGGCACCCGGCTGGTGGGCGGGGTGCCGGCGGACCGGGTCGAGCCCGACGGGCCGCGGATCGAGCGCGCCGACGGGCACCGGCTGGTGCTCGAGCACGTGACGCTGACCACGCCCGACCGCTCGCGCACGCTGTTCGTCGACCTGACGATCGCCGTCGAGCCGGGCCGCGGCCTGCTGATCGCCGGCGGCAGCGGTGGCGGCAAGAGCTCGCTCCTGCGGGCGGTGGCCGGCCTGTGGACCGCCGGTCACGGGCGCATCGAACGTCCCGGACCCGAGCACCTGATGTTCCTGCCCCAGCAGCCGTACATGGCGCTCGGCACGCTGCGCGACCAGCTGCTGTATCCGCGCCGCGACCGCCCGGTCGACGACGCACGGATCGCCGATGCGCGGCTGCATGCACTGCTCGCGCAGGTCAACCTGGGCGAGCTGGCCGATCGGGTCGGCGGACTCGACGCGGTGCACGACTGGGCGAAGGTGCTGTCGATCGGCGAGCAGCAGCGGCTGGCCTTCGCACGGGTGCTGCTCGCCGAGCCGCGCTACGCGATGCTCGACGAGGCGACCAGCGCGCTCGACGCGGCCAACGAGGAGCGCCTGTACCGCGCGCTCGCCGAGACGCGCAGCACGCCGGTCAGCGTCAGCCACCGGGCCGGGGTCGTGCGCTTCCATGCCGACGTGCTGGAGCTGCCCGGCGACGGCAGCTGGCGGGTGCTGCCGGCCGAGGGTTACCGGCTGGACTGACTCGGGTGCGCGGTCCCGTCGACGGCGGACGAGCGCGCATCGGACCCACCGGACCCATCGGACGCAGGCGGCGTCGTGGCCGCGTCGGACGCCTGCGAGGCGTCGGTTCCCCGGGGCGGCATCGTCACGGTGTCCGGGGCCTCGGCGAGCTCGTCCATGCGGCCCGCCGCATGGATGGCCCAGCCCTGGGCGTAGTCGATGCCGAGCGTGCGGAGGATCTCGAGCACTTCGTGCGTCTCGACGTACTCGGCGACGGTGCGCATGCCGAGCGAACGGGCGACCTCGTGCATCGAACGCACCATGGCCAGGTCGTCGGGGTTCGTCGCGATGTCGCGCACGAAGGAGCCGTCGATCTTGATCGCGTCGGTGCGGAGGTTCTTCAGGTGCGCGTACGACGCGAAGCCGCTGCCGAAGTCGTCGAGGGACAGTCGGCAGCCATGGCGGCGGACCTGCCGGATGAAGTCCTGCGCGGCGCCGTAGCACTCGATCGCGGAGCTCTCGGTCAGCTCGAAGGTCAGCTTGGCGGCGTCCGGGCCGAGCCGCCCGAGGCGCTCGTGCAGACAGCGCAGGATCTCGGGGCTGTCGAGCGAGCGCGGCGAGATGTTGATCGCGAAGCCGCCGATCGCGTCGAAGGCGACGGGGTTGGCATCGATCCAGTCGAAGGTGCGGCGGATCACCCACAGGTCGAGCTCGTGCGAGCGCTTGAGCCGCTCGACGGTGGAGACGAACTGCATCGGGTCCGCGGCACCGCCGGCCGACTCGATGCCGAGCAGCACCTCGTAGTACGGCACGAGGGTCGCGTCGTCGCCGATCGGCTCGATCCGCTGGCACCGCAGGTAGAGCCCGTCGCCTTCGAGCAGCCGATCGAGCCGGCCCGCCCAGTCGGTGAGCGACTCCTGGCTGCGCAGCTCGCGGCTGCTGCGCTCGTGGATCTGGACGCGGTTGCGGCCCTGCTCGCGTGCCGCGGCGCAGGCGGACTCGGCCCGGCCGATCGCCTCTTCGGGCTCGAGTCGCCCCGCGGCGAACCGTGCGAGGCCGACGTGCACGCCGATCCGGTAGCGCTCCGCGCCGTGCTCGAACGGATGGTCGCGCAGCCGCTCGAGCAGGGCCGCCGCGACCGCCTCGCCGTCCGCGTCCCCGCGGGCCGGCACCGCGAACGCGAGCGTATCGTCGCCATGGCTCGCCAGCCGTGCATCGGGTCCGAGCGCCTCGCGGGTCCGCGCGACGAGCTCGCGCAGCAGCGATTCGGCCGCATCGACGCCGCAGCGCGCGCCGACGATCCGCAGCGTGTCGAACTGCACGAGTCCGATCCAGCGCTCGTCCGCATGGGCCGTCGCACCGCCTTCGGAGCGGGCGAGCAGATGCAGGAAGGCGCGGCGGTTCGGCAGCCCGGTGACCGGATCGCACTGGGTGCGCTGGCGCAGCGCCTGCCAGCCCTCGTCGAGCAGGTCGAGCTCGGAGCGCTCGAGCAGCGGGCGGTCGCGGTCGGTGCAGGGGCGCATCCGGCCCGATTCGACCGCGCGCGCGAACGCACCGAGCGTCAGCTCGTGGCGTTCGCTCGCCGAGCGGCTCGCGAAGCCGCAGGCGCGCGGCGGCGTGCTGGTCCACACCAGCTGCATCGCACGCGTCATGTCGCCTTCGTCGAGCCACCACCAGTCGCCGACGCACAGGCGACGCGTGAACGCGAGGTCCGCCTCCGCGAGCTCGGGCTCGGTCGGCGGCGACGGAAGCAGGCCCATCTCGACGACCGGCTCCTGTCGCTCGAGCGCATCGAGCGCCGCCGAGAGACCGTACAGACACGCGTCGATCCGATCGGGTTCGGTGCCGACGGCCCGCAGGGTCGGCTCGACCTCGGCGTGAAGCAGGGCGCGCGCCTGCGCAGGATCGATGCCCCGGTCGCCCGACAGCGCGTCGACCAGGCGCACCAGCGTCTCGACGGCGCGCGCACCGGCCCCCGCCGTCGCGTCGCCCCGGATCTCGACGAGCGTCAGGTGCTGGGTCCAGCCGACCTCGAGCAGTGCCTGCACCGCGGCCGGCACCGGCCGCGCACCGAGGCGGTATGCGATCGCCGCGTCGACGCGGCGCCGCGCGGCGCGGATGCCCTCGCGGGCCTCGAACGCCTGCTGCAGACGCTCGACCCGGCGTCGACGTGCGTCGCGGATCGGTCCGAGCAGGCGCTCGAGCAGCCGGGCGTTGCGCTCGAGGAGTGCCGGATCGCGACCCGCGTCGGCCGCCACCCGCTCGACCATCCGGCCCAGCAGCCGGTCGAGCTTCGGATCCTCGAAGCGACCGTGATCGTCGGTCGCGATCGAGCACTGTTCGATCAGGTCGACGAGCCGTCGGCCCGGGTGCTCGCGCGATTCCAGGAAGCTCGGATCACGCAGCGCGAGCCGCAGCAGCGGGGCCTCCAGGCGCCGCAGCAGACGGCGGATCACGGAGTCCGCATCGGGCTCGGACAGCGCGCGGCCGATCAGACCGGTCGCGGACTCGATCGTCCGACGCTGCGCGGGCGCGAGCGCCAGCGCGGCCAGCGCGGGCGACAGCCGCTCGCTGAGCGCGGGGCCGGCATCCCCCGTCGCGGGCGCGCTGGCGGCGGCCAGCAGCGCATCGAGCAGACCGGGCAACGCGCTCGGATCGGCCGGTACCGGCGCCGGTGCGTCCGCGGCGGTGGCGCCGCCCGAAGCCTCTCGGGCCTGCGGCGTGCCCCCGTCGACGCGCAGCCGCCCGATCAGATCGAGCAGGCTGCGGGTGTCGACGGCGGTCGTTCCCGCGGCCGCCGGTCGCTGCGCCGCCGTCGCGGACCGCTGCGAGGTCCGTGCCGCGGGGCCGGCCGGACCGGCCGCCGTGGCCGCGGCCTCGGTGGCCCGCGGGGCCTCGGTGCCCTGCGGGTCCGCACGCGGGCGCGGGGCGCGGCGCACGACGCGGCGCAGCGTCTGCGGCGTGTCGAGGGGCGCCAGGATCTGGTTCAGGGCCTCGTACAGCGCCCCGCAGCGCTCCCGGAACGCATCGCCGAAGGTCTGGAAGACGATCGCGCGCACCCGGGTGGGCAGCTCCAGCGGCTCGATCGCCTGCTGGAACGCCCGCATGATCGCCTCAGGACCGAACGGATCGCTGACGCGGTCGAGCGGCAGCACGCGCAGCGCCCCGTACCGCCGGCGCAGGTCGGCGAGGGGCAGGCTCTGGTCCGACTCGATCCGCTGGACGACGGCGGACAGGCTCAGCCATTCCTCGAACTGCTCCTCGTCGACCAGGGCCAGCGCGGGCGGCGTCTCGTCGAACGCCACCGGGCTGCCGCGACGGTTGGGATGCCGCATCGCCTCGCGCAGCGCGGTGTCGAAGCGCGACGCGATCTCGGCCCGATCTCGATGCACCCGGTGCGCGGCCCCGGCGAAGGCGCTGCGCAGCGTCACGCCCTCGAGCGTGTCGACCGCCGCGTCGAGCGCGGCCGGCAGCGTGGCGAGGAACGCGGTCAGCGCGGCATTCAGCGAGGCCGCGAGCTGGCGCTGGCAGTCGCGCTGCATCGCCTGCCGGGCCGCCGAGGCGACGGGGTTGGAACGTTCGGCGGACGCCGGAGCGACGGCGGCCGGGACGGCAGCGGCGTTCAGCGCGGCGACCGCCTGCTCGGGCAGGGACGACACCTGCAGGCCGAGGCCGGCATCGTCGGCCCGGGCGACCACCGCCCGCAGGACCGGACCGCCGTCCAGTTCCACATCCACCACCAGACCCCGCATAAGGGTCGCCGCCGCGACCTGATCGGACGGCTCGACGGGGACGACCAGCAGGCCGTTCAGGCAGTAGTCGCGGACCTGGACGCGCGCGACGACGCCGTTCGCCCGAACCAGGGCGTCCAGTCGGGTCGCGAGACGTGAATAGCGGCGCTGTTCGGTGCGGTCCATCGAGCGACCGAGTGTGCCCGCCTGCCCGCGAGGGGCGGCCGTCTCCGGGGGAATCGGGGCGTCGAAGGGTCGCGCCGGCCGACTGATGGCCGATCGCCTCGCGGCGGCGGACCGGATCGTTGCC
>Ga0105105_10000373_pt1 | contig 20515 bp, 19 predicted proteins | sample PPLLaktember2015_4_FD_79108 | JGI IMG/M metagenome (GOLD analysis project Ga0105105, IMG submission 79108) | Freshwater sediment microbial communities from Prairie Pothole Lake near Jamestown, North Dakota, USA - PPLs Lake P8 Core (1) Depth... | ecosystem: Environmental > Aquatic > Freshwater >...
TCCACGCTGCCGAGGGTGCCGAGCTCTCCTTTTGTGAGGTCGCAGACCGCGACACGCCGGCCTTCGTTCATGATTTTCAGCAGGGTGGCGCCGCAGGCAAGCTCGACATCGTCAGGATGGGCGCCGAATGCCAGTGCATAGACTTTTTCAGGTGATTGTTCCAAAACTCCCTCCTTCAGGATGTTATATTCAAGCTCAACGGGAGCTGCTCCCGTAGCAATAACAATAATCCGTACCGATGCTTAAAGTAAAAATTGTCAGGGTAAACAAAAACGCCGTACTGCCGGTTTATGCGACGGAACATGCCGCCGGAATGGATATCGCAGCATGTCTCGACGAACCGCTCTGTATCGAACCCTTTTCGACGGCGCTTGTCCCGACAGGACTGGCCATCGAGCTGCCCGACGGGTACGAAGCCCAGCTCAGGCCGAGAAGCGGACTGGCGCTGAAACATCTGATATCGCTTCCGAACAGTCCGGCGACCATAGATGCCGATTATCGGGGGGAGGTAAAGGTGATTCTCGTCAATTACGGCAGGGAATCCTTCAGTGTCGGTCACGGGGACCGCATTGCCCAGATGGTTGTTGCACGGGTTGAAAGAGTGGCCTTCGACGAAGTGCATACGCTCTCCCTGTCAAAGCGGGGCGAGGGAGGTTTCGGCCATACCGGTATTTCAGCCGTATAGAGACGCTATCCGTTTTTCAGGTGCTGCAGCTGGAACTTGTCGAGCTTCCTGTACAGCGTAGCCCTTCCGATGCCGAGCATCTTTGCAGTTCGGGTAAGGTTGCCCTTCGACGCGTCGCAGGCTTTCAGAATGGCTTCGCGCTCATGGTCTTCAAGAGAAAGCATCGGCGACGACTGCGCAACAGCGGGGCACTCTTCCGCCTTTTTCTGCAGAACCGGCTGCTGGGAAGGTGATTTCCCGTGAATGCGGGGTGTGTGGAGCAGTTCGATGACGTTGCTTTTTCTGGTTACCGCAGCCCGCTGAACGGCGTTTTTCAGCTCACGGATATTTCCGGGCCAGCCGTATTCCATAAGGCTCGCAAGGGCCTCTTCGCTGAACTGCAGGGGTTCGAGGTTGTTGGCGCTTGCGAATTCGTCGAGAAAATGTTTCGCCAGCTGCCTGATATCCTCATCCCTGTCGCGGAGCGGGGGGATGAAGAGCGGGAACTCTTCGAGACGGAAATAGAGATCTTCGCGGAACTGGTTGTTCATGATCGCTTCCGAAAAGTCCCGGTTGGTAGCCGATATGACCCTGAAATCAACCGTTTTTTCCGTTTTTTCGCCGACCTTGCGGATTTTATGCTCCTGCAGGGCACGAAGCACCTTCGCCTGGATATCGGAATTCATGTCGCCGATCTCGTCCAGAAAAATAGTTCCCCTGTCGGCCTGTTCGAAAAATCCCGTATGATCGTTGTTGGCGCCGGTAAACGAACCCTTCACATGGCCGAAGAGCAGACTGTCGGCAAGATCGTTGGATATCGCCGCGCAGTTGACCGATATGAACGGGCCGTTTTTTCTCTTGCTTCCTTTGTGGAGCGCCTGGGCGAACAGCTCCTTTCCGGTTCCGCTTTCACCGAGAATCAGCACGTTGAGGTCGGTTTCCATAACCTGCATGGCCTGCTCCATGGTATCGCGGATAGCGGGGCTTTTTCCGATGATATGGTGGAACACCTCCTTGGTTTTCAGCTCTTTCTGCAGCTTGATCACCTGGTGCTGCAGCTGTGAACCTGAAAGGGCATTTCTCAGAACTATTTCAAGACGCTCTATGCTGACCGGTTTGGTGAGGTATTCGAATGCACCCATCTTGATGCATTTGACCGCAAGGGGAATTTCGTGGGAAGAAGTTACCATGATGACCGGAAGGGTGATATTGTTTTCCTTCAGGTGGTTCATGACATCGAAGCCGTCTTTTTTCGGCATGGTGATATCGAGCAGGAGGACGTGCATCTCCTGTTCTTCGGCTTTTCTGATGCACTCTTCACCGTCCGAAACAAGATGGGGCGTATAGCCCATCTTGCTGACAAAATGACTGATTACCCTTCGCGACGTTTCATCGTCATCGGCAATAAGTACATGGTACTTTTTTGTCCCGGAAGCTTTTATGCCGGGGTATCGGCTGCTTTTCTCTGCGGTCTGCACAAAAAATCCTTTTTATTCTTTAGGGGTGGGGAGTTATCGATTTCCTGACAGAGAAATCCCTGATATGTTTTGTAACAACCAGGGATTTCAAATGGTTCGAATATCAGCCGCACACTCAGGCTTTCGGTGCTTCTTTTGCCGGAGCCGGCGTTTCCTTTACGGGTGCCGGGGCTGCTTCAGGCGGAGCGACCGGCTTCTGCGAGAAAGGAATCTGCTTGATCTCTTTCTTGTGCTTTTCGTCCGATCCGGCACCGGGGAACATTCCTGGCGAAAAAACCGTGTTGACGAGCTGGCCGAGGCCTGCGCTCACATTGTCGAACAGGTTCTGCACCTGTCCGGAGCTTACCGTGGCGTTCACGGAACTGACGGTGGTGTTGAGGCTTTCGAGCAGGTTTTTCCAGAGCTTTCCGATCTCCTGAACGGAGGACTGTACCTGTTCGGAGTTGAGGGTCGCCGTCACGCCTTCGATGAGCTGGCCGGAAACGGAGTTGACGTTATCGATGATTTTCTTGACCGGCTCGGAGTTGATGGTCGAGTTGACGCCTTCGAGGATCTGTCCGGTAGCGGTGCTGACCGTCGACAGCATACCCTGCACGGATTCGATGGTCGAGTCGATCAGAACGCCCATGTTTCCTATCAGACTTGCCATATCGCCATTGCCGGCGTTGCTTGCCGGGCTCTCTTGCACAGCGGGTTTCGCCGCCGCCGGTTTGTTCAGTTCTTCAGCTGCCATATTTCGTCAGGAGTTTAAAGGATTGTATGGTTAACTTTTGTTGTAATATAACAATCTCTTCATTCCCGTGTTTCAGAAAAACGCAGATGAGACTGAATATTTATTCTTGCGGCAGCAGCAGCCTGTTCCAGAGCGGCTCCTTTGCGGATAAGGGCGCTCCTTTTTCAGTTTTCCGCAATAATCCCGTACCTTTTCCGTAATATAAAAAACATATCGAAAGTCCATCTGCCGGAAGTGAAGCGAACGCCCAAGACACGATGCCATGAGCACGATACGACCTTTTCCGATGCTGCTGCTGCCGCCTGTACTGGCCGCCGGCGCGCTTGCCCTCGTGAATTTCCTCTTTCGCCGTCGGAAGAGAAGTGTCATACAGAACCGGGATATCGTTTACTGAAAGGTTTCTTTAGATCCTCTCCGGGGCGGTGTATACCGGGAGCCAATCGTTACATTCTTTATCCTGTGCTCCCGCAAGCCCAGGGTATGTCGGCAGTCCCGGGTGCAACCCCGGGAATGGAACGGAAACCCGTTTTGAGGCGGATTGCGATATGCTGCCGGCAGTGCCGGACGGTTTCGGCGAGTTTCGTCGTGACGTTATGTCGGCAGAATCCGCTGAAAAACATGGCGCGGTCGCTTCATTGAGCGAAAAAGAGGTAAATTGAAAGCTCAATGTGGAATGCCCTGAATCAGGGCCGTGCGGGAGGTGTCTTGCCGGCTGCTGTACCGGGCAACATCGTTCACAACAGGAGTGCATCATGAAAAACCCCGCATCCGGCCGTCGTCCAAAAAAAGAGTCAGAGCAGAAGACGGAGAAGATAGCAGAAGAACTTTCTTTTCCCGTTATCGGTATCGGCGCTTCGGCCGGCGGGCTCGAGGCGATCGAGCTTTTTCTGAAACAGGTTCCGTATCCCTCCGGCATGGCCTTTGTGATTGTCCAGCATCTCGATCCGACCCGCAAGGGTATCATGGTCGAGCTGTTGCAGCGGGTTACTTCCATGGCTGTTCACCAGGTTACCGATCGCCTCCGTATCGAACCGGATCATGTCTATGTGATTCCTCCGAACCATGACATGACGATGCTGCACGGCGTGTTGTACCTGCTTGATATGGTTCAACCCCGCGGCCTGAGATTGCCGATCGATTTCTTTTTCCGTTCCATGGCCGACGATCTTCAGCACCACTCTGTCGGAGTGATTCTCTCCGGCATGGGTTCCGACGGGACCCTTGGTCTGCGCGCCATCAAAGAGAAAGGCGGAGGAGTGTTTGTACAGGAACCGGCATCCTCGAAGTTTGACGCTATGCCTCGCAGCGCCATCGATGAAGGACTGGCTGATGTTGTGGCTCCCGTCGAGGAGCTTCCGGCAAAGATCGCGGCTTATCTTAAGCACGTTCCCCTTATCGCCAGACAGGCAGCCGCCTCTGAAGAGCGATCGCTGAGCGCCCTGGAAAAAATCGTCATTCTGCTGCGTACGCAAACCGGCCATGATTTTTCATTCTACAAGAAAAATACGGTCTACCGGCGCATCGAACGGCGAATGGGTATTCATCAGATTGAAAAGATCGCCGATTACGTCCGGTATCTTCAGGAGAACCCGCATGAAATCGAGCTTCTTTTCAAGGAACTGCTGATCGGAGTCACCAGTTTTTTCCGGGATCCTGCTGCCTGGGAAGCCCTGAAAACCAAGGCAATTCCTTCAATTCTGGCTTCCCGTTCTTCCGGAGGTGTCCTGCGGGCATGGGTGGCAGGCTGTTCCACCGGCGAGGAGGCCTACTCCCTCGCCATTGTTTTCCGTGAAGTTCTTGCAACGCTTAAACCTGCCGGAAATTTCAAACTCCAGATATTTGCAACCGACCTGGACAAGGATGCCATAGATAAGGCACGAACGGGAATCTATCCTCCCAATATCGCAGCCGATCTCTCCCTGGAACGCCTGAAGCGTTTCTTTGAAAAAGATGACCGGGGCTACAGAATCACAAGGGATATTCGCGAAACCATCGTTTTTGCGCACCATAATGTCATCATGGATCCGCCTTTCACCAAGCTCGATATTCTTGTCTGCCGCAATCTGCTGATCTATATGGAGCAGGAACTGCAGAAAAAGCTGTTCCCGTTGTTTCATTACAGTCTCAATCCCGGCGGGATGCTTTTTCTCGGCAGCGCCGAAACTCTTGGCGCCAATGCGCACCTGTTTGAGCCGCTTGACAGCAAAGCCCGTCTTTTCCGGCATATTTCGCAGTCGGTCATATCCGCTCCTGCCGATTTTCCCGCATCGTTCGTTCCCTCTGTACATGAACTTCCGCTTCTTCCGGAGACCGAGCCGCAATCCGCAATTTCCGGAGTCAATCTGCAGTCGCTGACCGATCAGCTTCTGCTCCAGCATTTTGCTCCGCCTGCTTTGCTGACGAATGATAAAGGTGATATCATCTATATCAGCGGCCGAACCGGAAAGTATCTGGAGCCCGCGGCAGGCAAGGCCAATCTCAATGTTTTTGCGATGGCCCGGGACGGGCTTCGCTATGAACTGAGCATTCTTTTCAGCCGTCTGCTCCGGCAGAAAGGGGAGATCGTCAAGACGGGGTTGATTGTCGGAACCAACGGAGGATCGCAGATCGTCGATCTTACGGTTAAATTCATTGAAAAGCCGGATTCCCTGAAAGGCATGGTTCTGATTGTTTTTACGGATGCGGAGAAAATGATGCCCGCAGTAGCAGACAGCTCCGTTCAGCCTTCCGATGCCGAGGCGGGCCGGCTCGGCTTTCTTGAAGAGGAGCTCAGACAGGCAAGGGATGAAATACTCATCCTTCGCGAAGAGATGCAGACCTCTCAGGAAGAGCTCAAATCGACGAATGAAGAGATGCAGTCGGCCAATGAAGAGCTGCAGAGCACCAATGAGGAACTGACGACCTCCAAGGAGGAGATGCAGTCGCTCAACGAGGAGCTGCAGACGGTCAACCAGGAACAGCAAGCAAAGGTGAACGACCTGTCGCAGGCCAACAACGACATGAAAAACCTGCTGAACAGTACCGGCATCGCAACACTCTTTCTCGACGATGAGCTCAACATCCGCCGTTTCACCAACCGTACCGTGAGCATCATCAAACTGATCGCCACAGATATCGGCCGGCCGATAACGGACATCGTTACCGATATGCACTATCCCGATCTTGCCGGCGATGCCCGCGAGGTGCTTAATTCTCTCGTTTTCAGCGAAAAGCAGGTTTCGGCAAGTGACGGGCGCTGGTTTACGGTAAGGATCATGCCGTACCGTACCCAGGAAAACCGCATTGACGGTCTGGTGATAACCTTCAACGATATCAGTGTCGCCAAGAAGCTGGAGCAGAATCTTCGGGAGATCGAGCAGAGTTTTCGTTTTTTTATCGACACCATGCCCGTCGGGGTGATGCTTCAGGATTCGGAAGGGAAAATTGTTATGGTCAATCCGGAAGTGGAGCGGATAACAGGGATTCCGGCGGCAGAAATGCAGGGGAAGACCTTTTCGGAACTGCGAGGAGCATTTGTCAGGGAAGACGGTTCGGTTTTTCCTCCCGAAGAACATCCCGCATTGGTGGCGCAGCATTCCGGTCAACCTGTTTCCAATGTGTTCATGGGCGTCATGCATGTTCCCGACCGGAACATCCGCTGGTATACCGTCAGTGCTTCGCCCCAGCTGCGTGAAGGAGACGAAAAACCGTATCAGGTCTATACGACTTTTTTTGAAATTCCCGAAACCGGACGATTGCCGAACCGTGGCTGCAGTAAGGATGCGGGGTTTGGAAAAGTCGAATGATCAATCCTGCTGGAGCATCTTCGTCTGAAGAGCCGTTTCTCCGGATGGTTTCCAGAAGGCATCTGAACGTTTCGTCCTCGCACTTTGTTTATTAAAGTATGCAGGACAGGCGCACTCCCGCCATGATTGACGGTGCGAGTGTATGCTTTCGCCCCGGGCCTTTGCATTGGTGTGTGTTTACTTCCGGAGATGCACCGCATATTGCAGATACCATGGCGATGCGGCTGATCGAACTGTACATGCAGCGGGAAGAGCCTCATGGGTCGAACACGGAAAACAGGGAACGACCGGATCAGGATCCCGCAGGTTTTATAACTTTCTGCGGATTGGTTATCTTGCTGTCATGGCAACAGGTACCCGAACCATCCGCCGCCCGAATACGGAAAGCTTCAGCAGCCCGGGCGATTCGTATCCAGCCGGAGCGGGCGCTCTTCAGAAATCATGGATTTCCGGCTCTCGGCCGCATAACACAGTAAACAGATGTGCCAGTAATGAACAGTAAAAGTAAACACGAGCCGGGGTTATCGGCATTGCGCCGAAAAGCCGAAAAACGCCTCAAGTCAGCCCAGCTAAAACAGCCCGACAGACCGCCTTCATATTTTGAACTGCAGCACCTCGTTCATGAACTGGAAATTCACAAGATCGAGCTTGAAATGCAGCATGAGGAGCTGCTTCAATCGAGAGCTGATGCCGAGAAAGGGCTGGAACGCTACACCCAGTTGTATGACTTCGTTCCTCTGGGCTATCTGACGCTGTCCAGAAACGGGACCATAGTCGAGGTAAACCTTCCCGGTGCGAAACTGCTTGGCATGGAACGCTCTCTTTTGAAAGGCGATCGTTTCGGAAGGTTTATTATCGATGAGGATCTGCCCGTTTTTAACTCCCTGCTCGACAGGGTTTTCAGCAACAGGTCTCCCTGGTATTGTGAGGTCAGGCTCCTCGGCGATCAGCCCTCGCTGCAGGCGTTTGAACCACCGCTATCCCGGAATACGGCCACGGCCTCCCTTCGCACCATACGCATCGAAGCTGTGCTGAGCAGTGACGCTAAGGAGTGCCGGATTGTTGTATCGGATATTACCGGCCAGATGCAGGCCGGGCAGAGGGAAGGAACGGGTGAGCCGCAGAAGCCGGAATCGGCAGACAGGCATACGGAGGGGAACGCCGATGATTTCAACCACCAGTTACTCGACAAAGTTATTCATTCAAGAATACGCTTTGCCGTGCTTTCTTATCTCAACTCGACAAATCAGGCGGGTTTTGTGGAAATCAGGGAGAGAATCAAGGCAACTGACGGAAATTTAAGCATTCACATGAAAATGCTCGAGTCCGCCGGATATGTCAGTTTCAAAAAGGGATATCACGCGCGCAGGCCGCAAACCACCTACAGAATCACTCAGGAGGGACGAGATGCCTTTAACCGGTACACCAGGATAATTTCCGAGCTCATATCCGATAGCAATCCGGCTATCTGACGGATCGTTTTCGGTGAGTTGCCCCCGGCTCGATGCGCGCGCCGGGTTTCAGAGCCTTTTCAAGAGCCCCAAGAGCCCGATTTCCCCTTCGCTTGATGGCTTCGCATAGCCGGAAGCTTTCCAATAAACCGAACTGTTGAAGAAACCGGTTTCCTGCCTGATCAGAAGAATCACTCCCGATCCGTGAACGTTTCTCTATAGTGCTTTGTTGTATAGAGTATACTTGAAAATCAAGTTCAGCTTTCGAACGCAATCAAGTAGCATTTTATTGCAGCGCCAATCACGCACTTCAATTAAACGGAGAGTCAACATGCTCGAAACCATTGCAATTATCCTCTTGATCCTCTGGCTTCTGGGGCTTGTCAGCTCCTACACCATGGGAGGATTCATTCATGCTCTTCTGGTCATCGCGATCGTCGTGATTGTGATTCGGGTCATTCAGGGAAGAAGGGTGTAGCGACGAAGGGGCGGCAGGGTTTGGCAAAAAAAGCTGCGTCCCGGAGGTTATGAGATTATGTGCCGAGGGGGAGTGTGCCCGATTATTGAACAACAGGTTAACAGGAGATTCAGTATTAAAAAAAACATCTGGCTTGCTGCAGGTATTGCAGGAATGCTTCTCGGGAATCCACCTGCTGATGCGCAGGCGGAAGTAAGTGTGCGGATCAGTACGGGGGACAGGCAATCTTTTGTGATCGACAGGCGTCCGCGTTTTATGGAGCTGAAGGATCAGGGATTTTCGATTTCCGTTGGAAGCCCTTATGATATAATCTTTTACGGTAACCGTTACTATCTTTACAAGGACAGTCGCTGGTACCGTTCTTCAAGTTACCGGGGTCCGTGGGCTGTCATCCGCAACAACAACCTTCCCGCAGGGATACGAAAACATCGCTGGACTGATATAAGACGGTATCGTGACGTCGAGTACAGCAAGCGCGACAAGAGGTTCGACTGGTACTACCGTGATCAGGACAGCCGGCAGAATGACGGATATAATCGTGATCGGGACAACCGCGAAAATAATCGTGATCAGCGAGGAGACAGCAATCGAAACGACAGCAATCGAAACGACAACAACCGCAACGACAACGACAGCCGCCGAAATGACAGCGGAAGAAAAAACTGACCGATGTGTTTAAACAGCAACGGGGGGCGGCCGACAGGTACAGTCCCCCTCTGTTCCGATTTTTTCTGAAGAAGACGGGTTCCTGGCCAGGACGGGGAGAATTTTCATGAAGCTGCGGGACATGCTTGAAGAGCAGATGTTAACGGTATCAAAGGTATCAAACGAGAGAAACTATGGCCGGGGAAACAAAGTCACTGCTTGATGTGATGGACGATCTCTACACGATCGCCTACTGGATGACCGGCGCAGAGGTGAGTGCCAATGAACTGGTGAACTGTACCTATCTGAGTACCGGTATTGACGCATCATCGACTGAGCTGTTCAAGATTTTCAGGACCTGTTATCTGGAAAGGTACGGTTTTGACAGGGCATTGGGTTTTTCTGAATCCGGCCGCCAGTCAAAAGTGCGTCATCCAGGGGCATTACGCCGGCGGTTTGCCGATATGAAATTATCGGTACTGCTGTCCGAAATTTGCGGACTCAAACATCAGGATATATCGGAAATAATCGGAATGCCGGTTGAAATCCTGCGATCAAGATTGTCCTGGGGGCGGAAATTGCTTGTCAATACGCTGCGTCTGATGCCTTCAGCTGAAAGAAGTTTAATGTTAACCGGAGAAAAACTGCCATGAAAAAACTCCGCATTGCCCAGATCGCACCCCTTGTCGAACGGGTGCCCCCCAAAAAATACGGAGGGACGGAGAGGGTTGTCTACCATTTGACCGAAGGACTGGTAGCCAAAGGCCATGACGTTACCCTGTTTGCATCGGGTGACTCCATAACCAGCGCGAAGCTCGTTGCCCCGATCAGCGAAAGCCTTCGTCTCGGAAGAAAAACGCATTCTCCGACCATTGTGACGATGATGATGCTCAGCAGGGTTTATGAGCACATGCTCAAGGAGTTCGACATCATTCATTCGCATCTCGAATATCTTACCCTTCCCTATGCCCATAAGGTCAAGGTTCCAACGGTTCTGACCATGCACGGCCGGCTTGATATCGGCGAATACGGCAAAATGCTTGGCTTGTACCCCCATATGGCATATGTCTCGATCAGCGATTCCCAGCGGCGTCCTGTCGAGGATATCAACTGGGTAAAAACCATTTATCACGGCTACCCCCCCTCCGGTTTCGAGTTTAACGAAAAGCCTGGGGACTATTTTCTCTATCTGGGCCGTTTTTCCGAGGAGAAAAAGCCGGAACAGGCTATCATGCTTGCAAGGGCATGCAATATTCCCCTGAAAATAGCCGCCAAAATCGATCCGGTCGATCAGGGCTTTTTTGATAAAAAAATCAGGCCGCTGCTCGATCATCCCCTTATCGACTATGTCGGCGAAGTGGACGACACCCGGAAGGTTGCGTTGCTGAAAAACGCAAAAGCGCTGCTCAATACCATAGACTGGCCGGAACCCTTCGGACTGGTGATGATTGAAGCCCTTGCCTGCGGCACTCCGGTGATAGTCAGAGGGTGCGGCTCCGCTCCTGAAGTGATTACGCACGGCAAAACCGGCTTTATCTGCGAAACGAGGCTCGACTTCATCAATGCCATTCATCGTGTGGGGGAGCTGTCTCGAAAAACCTGCCGGGAGGAATTTGAACGGCGTTTTTCCGCAGATACGATGGTGAGTAACTACGAGGAGCTTTACTACAGCCTGCTCCAGAAGAATTTTTCCGCTTTTTCCGAAAAAATGCACAACAAGGAGCTGCAACGCGGTGCGAGTCCGTTACAGCAGAAGAGAGCAACCATTTTCCGCTGATCCGGAGGCAGATCGTACCCGATGGTTATCTGATGAAATGATGGATGAATATAACCGGAATCGGCGGAATTGTTTTTGCGGGACAGGAAAAAAGGTCCACTCCCGAATCCCTGTACAGTGGTTGCGTTACCGGGAAGATTTTACAGATAGGCCAACTAAACAATGAAAAAGGAGATGAGCTATGAGTTTAAAGGACGCTTACAAACAGAAGGCCGAGGCCGAGTTGGAGCTTGCGCATGCCAGACTGGTCGAGTTCAAGGCAAAAACGAAAAGTTTTACTGCCGATACCCGTCTCAAATATGCCAAACACGTTGATGAGCTTGAGCATGTGATTGCTGCCGCCAAGGCCAGGCTCAAGGATCTGGGCGATGCCGGAGAGGACGCCTGGGACAAGGTGAAGGATGGTGTGGAAACGGCTCTGGCTACATTACGTCAGGCTGTTCACAATACCGCCGAAAAGTTTAAGGACTGAGGGCCGGGCGTCAAAACCGACGCTGCAGGCCGGCTTCCCGGAATAGAGTGCTGCCGGGGAGCTGCAGCTCCCGAGTGTTTTTCGGTGATTCGGTAAAACGGGCTGAACGGGAATGCAATGACCTTTGTAAAGTGCCTGACTTTACTTTTATAACCAACATAAAACAGGAGAAGAAAATGAAAAACTATGCGTTATTGATGGTCATGCTGGTGGCGCTGGCTGGTTGCTCGACATCATACAAGGGCTCCATAGACGGAGCGTCCAATCAGCAGGAGTCGAAAACCGGCAGAACCCTTGTGCAGAATACTGCAGGGAGCAACTCCTCCGGTATCGTCGTAAACAGATAACCGTTGAATGGCTATGCACGCACAGAGCCCCGCAATCGCCGGGGCTTTTTGTTGCCCGGTTTTTCCGTCTCGCATTGCCTTGCGTTACGATTCGATGTTTTCGCGGTAGAAGAGGGTAATGCTCTCCTGATCGGCTCCGAAGGCGTACATGAGATGGATGGCGCCGAAGATCGCCTGGAGGCGGAGCATGCCGTTTCGATGGTACTTCCTGGCGGAGGTGACGACATGGCTGTCGAGAATGTGAAAGGCGCACTGGCCTTCGATGCGCCGGATGATGTCGATATCCTCCATTACCAGCATGTCAGGGTCGAATCCGCCGATGGAGCGGAACAGCTCCCTGGTGATGAAGAGCGACTGGTCGCCGCCGCGACAGATGGAAAGGGGAACTCTGGTGAACCAGCCGAAGAGAGCCATGATGGGGTGGGGGTCGTCGAACTGCATCTGAAAGCATCCCGCCTCTTTTCCGCTTCGAACCGCTTCGAGAATGTCCTCGACAAAGCTTTCGGGCGGCAGGGTGTCGGCGTGCAGGAAGTAGAGCGTGCCGTGGCGGGCCAGAGCCGCTCCCGCGTTCATCTGCCGTGCGCGCCCTTTTTCCGGGCGGCAGAGCGCGACGGGGAAGGTCGAGACGATTTCCGCCGTCCGGTCGCTGCCCGCATCGCAGACGATGATCTCCACGTCGCCGTATCTGCCGGTGACGGCGAGCAGGGTTTCCAGCGTCCGGGCGATGCCGACCTCTTCATTGCAGGTGGGGATGATGATGCTGATGCCGGAATCGGACATGGGCTTGCATACTGATTGTTTTGCTCCTGCGGAGCTGGAAATTCTTTTCTTTTGATGCAGTGCTGCTCTACCAATATGCCGTCCCTACGGAACTTCATACGCCGGATTCCATAACCGGCTCTGTTTCAGATCCTCCAGGGTGTCGATGTCCTGCAGTACCGGCAGCAGGCTGAACGTGGTTCCGAGTTCGTTCAGCCTGTCGATGGTTTCCTGCAGGACGCTGCTGTGGCTCCACGAGCGGTCAAGAAAGAGTTCGGGATGACTGCTCTTCAAACCTATAAGATAGAACCCACCATCTTTTGCCGGACCGAGTACGGCGTCATGGTTTTCGAGCGCTCTAAAGGCTTCTTCGAGCAGGTCTTTTTGCAGATCCGGGCAGTCCGTGCCGATAAGCACGACGTGGCGGAACCCGAGTGAAAAGCCTGTCGTAAAGGTATGGAGCATACGATCTCCGAAGTCCCGGCCCTTCTGCAGGAAAGCCAATGTGCCGACCTCCAGAAAGCAGTCACGGGAGGGGATCTCGTCCGAATAGAACACGGCCTTCTCTGCAGGGCATGCTCTCGTGACCCCGGCAGTATACTCCCGTAGCATCCGGTACACCTGCAGTGCGCCCTCGGGCCCGATAGCCGCGCCGAGCCTGGTCTTGACCCGGCCCGCTACCGGGTTGCGGGTCAGCACCGCCAGCAGCCGGCCCCCGTTATTGGAAATATCGGGCATAACCATTGTTTTTCAGCCGATCCGGTAACATGATCACAACAGACACCCCTGACAGCTCGACCCCGCCCCCGCCGTACACCCGTAGCAGTGCTGCCCGATGGCTATCAGCCTTTCACGGAGCCGCTCTTCGTCGAACTCCCTGATGTTGCCGGGTGCGGGAGAGCGCATGCGCAGACCAAGCATCTGGTTGAAATCGCAGTCGTACAGGGTGCCGTCCCAGCCCACAGAAACCGTGGTGCGGCACATGAGGTTTTTCACGGCGTCGGGATTGAAGTGTCCGGCCAGCAGATGCATATAGCTGCAGTAGCGTCCCTCTTCGAGCAGTGATTCGAGGAAACGGCTGACCGGCATGTTGGTGATGGTGTAGAGGTGGCTGAACCCTATGCCGTAGTCTTCTTGCAGCTTCCCGTGATAGTCGGTTTCAAGCGCCTGCTGCTGGCCGGGCAGGGAGGGGCCTCCCGGATTGAATACCAGGTTCAGCGCGAGGCCGCTTCCTTCTGTTCCATATCCCAGCGAGTTCAGCATCTGCAGGGCCTCAATCGAGCTGTCGAACACCCCTTCGCCGCGCTGGGCATCCACGTTTTCGCGGGTGTAGCAGGGAAGCGACGCGATGATCGAAACGCGGTTATCACGGTAGAGCTCGCCATAGTGCCGGTATTTTGTTCCGGCCACGAGGATCACCAGATTGGTTCGCACGAGAATCTCGCCCTCGGGCATGATTTTTCTCGCCTCCCGGATAAACCAGGGAAGTTCGGGGTTCATCTCCGGCGCGCCTCCGGTAATATCGAGCGTGCGGATGCCGCTCCGCCGGAGCGCTTCCAGGCAGTGCAGCATGGTTTCACGGCTCATCATTTCACTTCGGTCGGGTCCTCCGTCAACGTGGCAGTGGCGACAGAGCAGGTTGCAGCGATATCCTGTATTGACTTGCAGAACGGTGGTTCCGTCGGGCCGGAGAGGCTGAATGCCGGCTTCGGCAAGTTTCGAGGCGAAAGCGGGGATGCTGCAGTCGGTCTTTTCAAGCACCCGGATCTGTTCCGTACCGTCGGCAAGAGCGCTTTTTCGTTTGTGAAGCGATGGTTGCAGGGTCATGTTCGGATGATTTTTGTGTTTGCCGTTCTGTTTTCTCTAACGCAGGGAAGCCGTAAAAACGTTCGGTATGAAGGGATGGGACGATGTGAGCGGTTGGCGGTAAGCGAATCAGCCGGAACAGGAACCTGTTCCGGCTGATTCACTCTCTGTTCAGGCGCCGAGGCGGGTGTGTACCTTTTCTGCCACCTGCCTGCCGCTGAGGGCTGCGCCTTCCATCGAGGCGAGGTAGCGCTGATAGGTATAGTCGCCTGCAAGAAAGAAGTTTTTCACGGGACTTGCCTGATCGGGGCGGAACTTGTCCACGTCGGGCACGGCCTTGTAGACCGACTGGGGAATTTTTACGATGGTGGACTTCAGCAGCCGAGCATCCCTCGAGAGCGGGAAGCGGTCGTGAATATCTTGCATCACCAGCCGGGTTATCACGTCGTTGGGCAGGTCCATCAGCTGGTGGGCCGGAGCAAGCACGAGGCTCATGACGCTTCCTCCCTGTGCCGAACCCATGCCTTTCTGGAAATCGTCGGGGCAGGTGAGCGAAACATCGGCGAAGGTTGCGAAGGTCGTACCCTGCGAAAACATGAGGTTGTCCGTTGCGGTGATCTTCCGGTCGAACCAGAGCTGACAGTTGGCGACCGGGCTGCCGACGAACTCGTGCAGGTTGCGGAAGTAGGCATGATTGAGCCATTCGCCCGGCACGATGTTCTTGATATTGTGCACCGGAAGAGCCGAAATGTAGGCGTCCGCCTCGATTTTCTGCCCGTCCTGAAGCACCGCATGCTTGACGGTTTCGTCGCTGTTGAGCTCGAATCGGTTCAGTTTGGCATCCACAAAAATTCTGCCGCCCCTCGTCTGGATGTACTGGCGCATGGGCTCGATCATCGAGTCGCCGGGGTTTTTACGGAAAAAAGCGAACTTGGTTGCGGCATAATCGGTACCGAAGTACTTGAATATGGTAATCATCGGGCGGGCGCTGATGACGTTGGGCTCGATGAAGTTCATGGCGAGCGCGATTGCTCGCCAGAGTTTTTCCAGTGAGTGTTCCGATGCGCCTCTCAGGCGGTGCCACTCCGAATAGGTCATATGGTCCTGGCTGCGGAAATACTCCTCGTTGCCGGCCAGAGCGGGGTAGAGCCCCCTGATCAGGGAAATCTTGTCCCACATCGTGAGAAAATCGGCCTGCATGCCGCCAACCACTTCCGCCCAGGGGCTCGGGAGATTGGCTTTTTTGAAGAACGACTGCTTCCCGTCCGCTTCGGCATAGATCAGCGAGTGCTCTTTCCAGAGGTAGTTATCGGCGGCGCCGACCTTTTTGAGGTACTGCTGCAGCTGTGCATAACCGCCGAAAACGATGTGCAGTCCCGATTCGATGGAATCGCCGTCGCTGTCTTTCCAGACGGAGACCTTTCCTCCAAGCACCTTGCGTTTTTCGTAGAGTTCTACCGTGTGTCCCCGGTCTACCAGTTCAATGGCTGCGCTCAGTCCTGCTACACCTGCACCAAAGATTGCTATTTTCACCGTGTTCAGATATTAATCGTTAGGAATAATGAAGGGGTTCCGGAGTAAAGGCCAAATATAAAAAATTACTCTTCCGGTTACATAACAGGCCGTCCGGTATGTGCAAAGAACACCATTCGGCCGCTTATTTTTTAAGGGCCGAAAGCAGCCTGTCCAGTTCCGTTATGCATCGTGCGCCGAGCCTGATGGACTCCTTTACAATAAAACGAAGGTCTTCCATTGCCGCTTTCGGAGGAACGGGAGGGAATCCTGTTTTTTCAACCGGCTTAGCAGGTATGTGCTCGGGAAAATTTCTGGTATCGTTCTGTTCGCCTGTCATGACCGGGAAAAAATCAAATTACGCAGGGGAGATATCCATTGCTCCGTATATTGTAACAAAATACGACAAGAAGATAAAATAACTGCTGTCGCATCGGTTATTCCTGTTTTGCGAAAAGGTCGTTACCCTAATTTTTTTAGGAAAAAAACGGTATAAGTGTGATTTTTTAAGAAAAAAGTTTTTTTACTCCCTGTTTTTATGTAGTTTCTACAAAAGCGAAATAAATACACTTCTGTTATGTCCGGACATCTTGACCTGATCGACCTTAAAATTATCGAATCGCTCGGAGAGAACGGCAGGCTGCGCCTGAGCGAACTGGCCGAAGTCGTCGGCCTTTCGATACCCTCCGTAAGCGAACGTCTCGACAAACTCCAGAAAAACGGCATTATCCGCGGATTCACCATGGAGGTGGACGAGCGGACGCTTGGTTTCGACATTCAGGCGTTTGTACGGGTGCGGATCGATTCGTCCAAGCATTACAAGTCGTTCATGGAGCATGTCATGAAAGAGGATGAGATTATGGAGTGCTTTTCCGTGACCGGTGAGGGATCGCATATCCTGAAGGTCATGACCCACAACACGGGTTCGCTCGAGCAGTTTCTTTCGCGCATCCAGAGCTGGCCGGGTGTTCTGGAAACCAACACCAGCTTTGTACTGTCGCAACTGAAAAAAAACAAGAAGATAAGTGCCGAGATTGTCAGAAAAAATCTGCAGGATCGCCAGGTATTGATTACATTCGATGAGAAAAAATCAAGAAAATTATAGTTTTTAGCTTTATATTTTCGCTCTGCACAGTAAAACAGGTAATAAAATAAGGAGGTTCATTTGAACATGGATAGTAAAGTGCCGGTTTCAAGTTATTTCGGGGCAATGACCTTCGATCAGAAGGCAATGCGGGCAAGACTGCCGAAGGATGAGTTCAAGGCTCTGCAGGACACCATTCGTGCCGGCAAGAAAATTACCGGCGAGATCGCCGGTGTTGTCGCTCACGGCATGAAAGAGTGGGCGATGGAGCAGGGTGCTACCCATTACACCCATTGGTTTCAGCCGATGACCGGCTCGACGGCCGAAAAGCATGACGCGTTTCTGTCGATCGACCGTGACGGTACCCCGATCGAGCGTTTTTCAGGCGAGCAGCTCATCCAGGGTGAACCCGACGCATCCAGCTTCCCGTCAGGCGGCATGCGCACAACCTTCGAGGCCCGCGGTTATACTGCGTGGGACCCTTCCAGCCCGGCTTTTCTCATGAAAGGCGGCAGCGGTCTCACCCTCTGCATCCCGACGGTTTTCATCTCCTACCACGGCGAAGCCCTCGATTCCAAAACTCCGCTGCTCCGTTCGATGGATGCGGTCAGCAATTCGGCTATCAGGCTTCTTGAACTGCTCGGCTCCACCGGCGTTTCGCGCGTCAAGACCTTTGCCGGCTGTGAGCAGGAGTATTTCCTTATCGACAAGAAGTTCTACTCCGAGCGTCCCGATCTGATCATGTGCGGACGAACGCTTCTCGGTGCGCTTCCTCCGAAAGGCCAGCAGCTCGAAGATCACTATTTCGGATCCATTCCCGATCGTGTACTCGATTTCATGCAGGAGGTTGAGCACGAGCTCTATCTGCTCGGCATTCCGGCCAAAACCCGTCACAACGAGGTCGCTCCGCACCAGTTCGAAATCGCCCCTATTTTTGAAGAGGCCAATATCGCCGTCGATCACAACCTGCTCGTTATGGAGGTTATGAGAAAGGTTGCCGACAAGAAAGGCTTCGCCCTCCTGCTCACCGAAAAACCCTTTGCAGGCATCAACGGATCGGGCAAGCACAACAACTGGTCGATCGGCACCGATACCGGCATCAACCTGCTCGATCCGGGTGATACCCCGACCGAGAACATCAACTTCCTCGTTTTCCTTATCGCCGTGCTCAAGGGCGTCCACAAGCGGGCCGATGTACTGAGAATGTCCATCGCCAGCACCGGCAACGACCACCGTCTCGGCGCCAACGAAGCGCCTCCGGCCGTTGTGACCGTGTTTCTCGGTGAACAGCTCGAAACCGTTCTCGACGCCATCGAAAGCGGCAAGGTTGACCTCAAAACCGAAAAGCAGGTGCTCAACCTCGGTCTTTCCCAGGTGCCGCTGCTCAACAAGGACTACACCGACCGTAACAGAACTTCTCCGTTCGCCTTCACCGGCAACAAGTTCGAGTTCCGGGCCGTAGGTTCGTCGCAGGCTGCTTCCGTGCCGAACATGGTGCTCAACACCCTGATGGCCGAGGCTCTCGATGAGCTTACCGACGCCATCGAAGCTAAAATTGCTGCCGGAAAGGACCGCGATTCCGCCGTGCTCGAAGCGATCCGCGAAGGAATCACCGCAACGAAGGATATCCGTTACCCCGGCGACAACTACAGAGAGGCTCTCCAGCAAGCCGCAAGAGTCAGAGGCCTTCCGAATCTGAAGAACACGCCCCAGGCTCTCCGCACGCTCGAAAAAGCCGACGTCAGGGCGATGTTCGTCAAATACGGCGTCCTGACCGAGCAGGAAATCGAATCGCGCCTGAACATCCGTCTCGAACGCTATGTCAAAGGTATCGACATCGAGGCCCGTACGCTGCAGCTCATGCTCAAAACCCTCGTTATTCCGGATGTTTCGGAATACCAGGGCGATATCGGCAGCTCGTTCAACAACCTGCTTGCCGCCGCCGAGGCCATCGGTCTTTCCGAGGGAGCGCTTGCCAGCCAGGCAAACCATCTGAAGAACCTTGCCGAAAACCTCTCGTCGCTGATCGACCTTACCGCCGAGCTTGACGAAGCCGTCGAAAAGATTGAAACAGTCGAGAGCGAGTTCGGCAAAGCCGAATACTGCGCCGACGAACTGCTTCCGCTCATGAACGAGGTTCGTGCGGTTTCGGACAGGCTCGAACTGATGGTCGACCGCAGCCGCTGGCAGCTGCCGACCTACTCGGAAATGCTCTTCGAGCACTAAGAGCAGGAGAACCGCTATTACGTTGTTGCGCGTTCCGATTGCTGCGTTGGCCGGTGCTCGAAATCCTCATGTACTTCGTGTACATTCCGGGTTCTCCGCTCCGTCCGCCTTGTTCTCGAAACGCTCACGACACGTAGTAGCGGTTCTCGCCAGATTGTATTGAAATAAAGACTGAAATCAACAGAAAGAGCTATCGTGTCAGGTAGCTCTTTCTGTTTTCTGTCTCATTCGCCGATAATCTTCACCAGCACCCGCTTTTTTCGCATCCCGTCGAACTCGCCGTAGAATATCTGCTCCCAGGCCCCGAAATGCAGTTTGCCTTTCGTGACGGCAATAACCACCTCGCGGCCCATGATCTGACGCTTGTGGTGCGCATCGCCGTTGTCCTCGCCGGTCATGTTGTGGCGGTACCGGCTGATCGGCTCGTGCGGGGCCAGCTCCTCGAGCCACCGCTTGTAATCCTGATGCAGTCCCGGCTCGTTGTCGTTGATGAATACCGAAGCCGTGATATGCATGGCGTTCACCAGGCAGAGCCCCTCCTGGATGCCGCTCTCCTGAAGCGCTTTCTCAACCTCGCCGGTAATGTTGACGAAGTCCATTCTTGAGGGCACCTGCATCCAGAGTTCCTTGTGGTATGATTTCATCGCGGTTGGGTTGAATCGTCGTTCATGGAAATTAACTCATATGGGGGTGCACTAAAGTTACGCAAACCGATTTACTTTCCGTTCCGGTTTGGATGGGTAGGGGAGAGTATATCCTGACCGGGGAAGAGAGCTACGGTCTCGTTTCGAGCGGAATGGACATGTTGTTTCTTCGGATATAAATGTATAAAATACTGTAAGAACTCTCTGTTGATGGTCGTGAACGACTTGTGTTCCGGCTCTTTCAGAGAGTGCGTGCATATGGGGACGCTCTTTATTATTTGTATATTAAGAAGTCAAACGAGCAGCAGAGGAGGAGATGGTGCAGAACATCAAAACAGGAGAAACTATGCCGAGAGGAGCGAGACTTGACGCGCCGGGAACGCTGCATCATGTGATGGTACGCGGAACCGAAGGGATGGCAATCGTTCAGGATGACGAAGACCGCAAAGGGTTTGTCGATCGTCTGGGGATGGTTGCAGCCGCAACCGGCACCAGCATGTACGCCTGGGCATTGATGAGCAACCACGCCCATATGCTGCTCCGGAGCGGAGCCTCGGGTCTGTCAACCTTCATGCGCAAGTTCCTGACCGGTTATGCCTCGTTCTACAACCGGAGGCACAAGCGCCACGGGCATCTCTTCCAGAACCGGTACAA
>Ga0105105_10000374_pt1 | contig 20491 bp, 23 predicted proteins | sample PPLLaktember2015_4_FD_79108 | JGI IMG/M metagenome (GOLD analysis project Ga0105105, IMG submission 79108) | Freshwater sediment microbial communities from Prairie Pothole Lake near Jamestown, North Dakota, USA - PPLs Lake P8 Core (1) Depth... | ecosystem: Environmental > Aquatic > Freshwater >...
ATCCGGCCAGTCGTCCCCGTCAAGGCGGCTCAACAGCGGGATCGCCTGCTCCGCAGGCCCGTGCAGGGCGAAGCGGAAGCTATCCGAAAGACCCTTGAACCGATGGGGGTGCTGCTGCCAGCCTTCTTCTCCTCGAAAATCGGCATCCGCCTGGGGACCGGCCAGGATGGTGACGGCGCCTTCGTCCTTGAGCTCTCTGGCCAGGTCAAAAAGATCCTCCCGGCCGCTGAGCGCCGAGAATCCGATTACGGGCCTTCGGGAGCCGAAATAATCGGAAAGGGCCTTTTTCAGGCAATCCTTGTCATCGTCCCGAGTCACGGCGATGACGATGCATGGATGGCGGGTGTCATCCTGGATAATCGTGGCGGCCATTTGCGGCCCCAGGAGCCCGTATGCGGCATCGGAGACGTAGCTGGTGATGATGGCCATTTGCATTGGGCTGAATTCCTGTGCTAACGAAAACGGATACTATCATATGATGTCCCCTGTTCTCAATCGGGTCGCCGGAGGTATCCCATGGCCTTTCTGACATCACCAGAGCTGGAGCGCTACGACAGGCAGATCCGCATTGCCGAGATCGGAAAGACGGGTCAGGAAAAGCTGAAAAAAGCGCGGGTCTTCATCGCCGGAGCCGGCGGGCTCGGCTCCCCGATTTCCATCTATCTTGCCGCGGCCGGCGTGGGCGCCATCCGAATCGTCGATCGGGACCGGGTGGATGTGAGCAATCTGAACAGACAAGTGCTGCATTGGAATGACGATATCGGCCGGGCCAAGGCGGATTCCGCCCTGGCCAAGCTTTCCCGTTTGAATCCGGCCATCCGCATGGAAGCCATTTGCGATACCATCATCCCTGAAAATGTGGCCCAACTGGTGGCGGGGTTCGATCTTATTGTGGATGCCATGGACAATTTGCCGACCCGTTACCTGTTGAACAAGACGGCCATTGAAAAAAACATTCCGTTTTTCCATGGCGCCGTCCATGGCTTCGAGGGAAGGGCGACGACCGTAATCCCCCGAAAGACGGCATGCCTTCGATGCATGTACCGGGGCCCCATACCGGAGGAGACGTTTCCGGTGATCGGCGTGGCGCCCGCGGTGGTCGGATCTATCCAGGCCACGGAGGTGATCAAATGGATCATCGGGATCGGCGCCCTTTTGGAAAACCGGATGCTGGTCTATGACGGTCTGGCCATGCGCTTTACCGAATTCAGGATTCAAAGAAATCCGAGCTGCGACCACTGCTCGGATTCCTCAGGAAAGGACTGATCCATGGGCGTTCACGTGCACATTCACAAGACCCATCGCGTAGCCACGGATGGGAAAGATATGGTCCAGGCCGAAGGCAATTGTGTGGGAGAATGCCTGGAGCACCTGGTAAAGCAACACCCGGGCATGAAGGAGGCGCTCTTCGATCAGAAGGGCAACTTGCGGAACATCATCGAAATCTACGTCAACCATGAAAGCGCTTATCCCGATGAGCTGAAAAAGACGGTCAGAGAGGGTGACGAAATTCATCTGACCTTCATGCTGGCCGGGGGGTAGGTAATGTGACCCTGGAAGCTCAGGCCCGAAGCCTGGTCTGCTGCCGGGCGCTGCGGGAACTGGGACCGGCGACGGTGATGGAAACGGTTTATCACGCCTGGATCACGGCTGAGGGCAAGGTGTTTCGCGGCTTGGCTGTCCCAGGAGGGAGGCAGGCCAAAAAAAGAGATCTTTGTAAAAAGATCCAAGTTCAAGGCGCGCGAATCCCGCAGCGCGATGCCTACATAGGGTACGCCGCAGCAACTGCGGGATGGAGCGCAACGCAGAAATTGGGCTTTTTACACAGCCATCAAACGGGGATCATGACGACCGGGGCCGTCGTGCACTTCAGCACCCGCTCGGCCACACTGCCGAAGTTGAAGTGCCCCTCGCTGCCGCGGTTGGCCATCACGACGATGTCGATCTTTTGCTGGCTGATGATTTTAAGGATTTCCTTGGCCGGCTCTCCGACGGCGATATGCCGGATGTACAGCGGGCACTCGTTGAGAAATTTGTCGCAGATTTCGGTCAGGCGGGATTCCGCCGTCTGCTTCTCCCACTCCTGCATCTTCTTCAACTCCTCCGGGTCGAATTGTCCATAGGAGGCGCCGAAGGCGGGGTAGTCTTTCATCACGTAAAGAATGTGGATTTCCGCTCCGAATTTTTGCGCCAACTCCGTAACCAGTGGCAGCGCCTTGCCGGCGTTTTCGGAAAAATCCGTCGGCCAGAGTATCCTACTGATTCCCATCGTTTTCCTCCTTCGGGTGAGAAAGAATTCAGCGTAGGGGGCTTTTAGCACCTTCACAGGGGCGGCGCAATAGTCACCAGAACCCGCATATCGGTTTCGGCCCGCACGCCGTGCGGTTCACTGATGTCGGAGATGAGCACGTCGCCGGTGTCGGCAGGCAGCGTCTGGCTGTCCTTCCCGAGGAAAAACCCCTTGCCTTCCAGTACGACGATGCTGAGCTGGCCGTCGGTATCGTGGGAATGGATCGGCAATTCCTGGCCGGCCTTGAAATTAAAATTCAGCATCCGAAAATATGGGGAATCGTGCACCAGAAGTTTTGCCATGGCTTTTTCGTTGAATTTTCCGTCTTTGAATACTTCGACGCGTTTCAGCATCCCCGCCTCCCCTTTCGATGATTTTCTGCAAACAGAAAGCCCAGCCAACTCGTGCATCGACACAGTAAAGCGCGGAGCTGAAGAAGTCAAACCCCTTGTTTTGGGATTGTGTTTTGATCCCGATACAGCTAAAATTCCGGACTCAAACCAGAACAGAAAAAAAATAGGTGTCAGGTTTTTTAACAAAGGAAGGTTCGGAAATGGATAAAACGTTGGAGAGTGCCTGTTCGGATCCAACCGAAGAATTCACCATCCGCATTCCCTGCGCGCTTGCGAAACGCGTCGCCGCCTATGCCTTCGACAACCAGTCGACCGTCACCGGCGTCATCATCGAGGCGCTGGACTACTTCCTGCGGCACGGTGGCAAATAGCCGCCCGCATCTGGCGTCCATACCATCGCCATCGTTCGGATCGCGCTTAAAACGAAGAGGCGGCTGGTAAAGACCGCCTCTTGTTGTGCAGACAGGGTCACCATGCTCCTATCCTCCGCCCACGAGCAGCATGAACCGAATGCGGTCGCCATCCTTAAGCTCGCGCTTGGGCAGGTCCTCCCGGGCGAGGAAGCCCTCGTCGTTCACCATCACTTGAATGGTCAAGTCCAACTGGCCCTCGCTGTCAAGGAGCATCTCACGCGCCTTGAGGCCGAAGCGTCTGACCAGCTGGTCTATGAGGTCCGCAACCGTCACCCCCTTGAACTCCAGTTCCGCTCTTCTACCGATCACGGCGGAAAGCGTCGGAAGACCCAGCGATTCAACGGTAATTTTCATAATCACTTCCCGTGCCGCGGCATCAACTCGGAGTTGTTTTCCGCCGCATCGCGCATCTTGCCGGCCTGCAGCCGGGTCGTTTCCACGTAGTCCACGGCCTTCATGTCGCAGAAGCGCACGTAATGCCCTGCTTCAGTGCAATACCGGCCTCCGCCGCAGGCCCGGTTAAAGGCGCAGTGGCCCCGATGACAATCTCGGATGGGGCGGCGTGAGCCTGGTTGATGGTGAACAGGATCGCACAGACAAGCGTAAAGATAATTTGAAAAGACTTCCTCATCATCCTGAACCTTCTCGTTTGCCCAGTTTACATTCTGAGAGCCAGCCGAATAAGCCCTCGCCATGCTCAATTTATTGCAGATAATCTAATTTCATTTGCTTATTGTCCCAATTGGGATCCTCATCTCAAGTTGGCATTCCTTTATCGATCTAGTATCGATAATTTTATGGCTTTTTACATATCCACTAAGGAGCGCACAATCACATATCGAATTAATTAATCGCGGTATTCCATCTGAAATATCAAAAACTTTTTTGCACGCATCAACTGTAAATATTCCTCGTTTAGCGCCTGCAACTTTTAAACGATGAGCAATGTAGTGTATGGTTTCATTCCCATTTAATGGTTGAAGGTGATAGCTCATGCTGATTCTTTGGCTGATCGCCTTATTTCTTGAGTCCATCAGGCTCTTTTCGGTTTCGCTTTGGCCAACAAAGAAAATATTTATAAGCTTTTGGTCGTCTAACTCAATGTTGGACAAAAGCCGAATTTCCTCTAATCTTTCATGATTCAGTATCTGAGCCTCATCAATTATGAGGAAGACAGGTTGATGTTCTAAATATGCTTTAAGCAAAAATTTCCTGAACTGAATCAAAAATTCAGCTTTGCTGGAAAATGCTTTACCTAATTTAAATTCCTCGGATAGATAATTATAAAAATCTAAAACCGGCAGCATTGGATCATAGATTGTGGCTATTATGGTTGAAGCATCAGTTGATTTTAGAAGATACCTTATTAGCGACGTTTTTCCAGTTCCGACTTCCCCCGTCAACAGCAAAAAGCCATCCCTTTTCATCATTCCATATTGAAGAAGCGATAGGGCTTCTTTGTGCTTTTCACCGAACCAGAGGAATGCAGGATCAGGGTTTGTTCTAAATGGGAACTTTATTAGTTCATAGTAATCGAGATACATAAAATCCGGATGTGTCTATCTTGATTTTATTGGTTTGTGGAGGCGCCTACTTTGAGAACTATCCCATTCTCAACGGGTTCCACAGAGAAATCCTTGAGGTGTGCTTTTTCCGTTTCCACGACCACGCGGACCTTGTCCGGATGGCCGAAATGACGAACCAGTTTGACGATGTTCCCTTCTACTGGGATTTTTTGCTCGCCACGAAAGGCGCTGCGAAGACCCAGCAAATCAACAACGATCATAGCCGGGGGAGGAGCGTCGATGGTAAACGTCTTGTAGTTCTTCACCTGACCGTCCACCCGCAAGTGAACCGTAACGGCGCCACCGTGGGTGGTAACATTCACCTCTTTCAAGACGCCGGAGGCCGTCGCAGTATTCGCCGCCGGAGATGGAGGCCTCTTCTTAGCTGCCTGCTGACCCCGCCGGGAGTTGGCGCTTTGCGCAGGGGGTGTTGCTTTTGTAAAAACCACCTTAAGACTATTTTCTTCCGGGACCAGTTGGTATGGGGTGCTTCCCTTGAGTCCGAGAACCACCCGCGCTTCCATAGCGCTTTCAGGAATCTGTAAGGTTTGGATCGAATGAACCGCAAAATTATCAGGGGGAAAATAAACCGGCCCTAAGCGGTCAAAGCCCGTATCGGTGAACTTGATGACCAATGCCTGCGGCGAGTCCTGCTGCATAAACGTGTAGCTGAGCGGTTGATTCCCCTGCACAACGACAGTGAGGCTATTCGTCGTCTGAATGATCAAAATGTCGTTGATCATCCTTTTCGGCTCTATCAATTTTGGGGTGGCTGGATGATCGGATGCGCACCCCTGCACGAACATCGCCAAGAGAGTCAGCATGCACGTCATTGACATAGTTTTGGTGGTTAATCTCATGAGCGCCCCCTTTTATCAAAATCACAACACACCTGATTCGTGCGATATGTCGGACGATCTGTCAGCAATCCAACAATTTAAAATCATAACAGATTATGTTCGAATATCTAATGCTTACATCTGGCGCCTCATGCCTGTCAAACGCAAACTGAACTTTTTTTTATTTTCCCACCCTTCGCTCTAATTCTGTCTTGCGGACTTGGAGCTCATTCAGCCTTTTCTTCAAGGCTGAGATTTCCCTTTTGATCTTCCGAAGCTCGGTCTGGTTCTTGCCGCTCGATAGATGCTCTGCGCCAAGCTCGTGCAATGTACTGCTCCAATTGCATCCCTCTCGTCCGCCAAATGAGCACGGCAGAAAGTCCTGCTCATAAATGCCGGACAACACCTGGGCGGTGCTTCGCTGGAGCGCCCGGTCCGTCACACACGGAACTCCCAAGGGGCGTTTGCAGGCTCCGACAAGGATGATGCATTTGCAGCGGTTCCTGGCATCCGATAATCGCTTTTCATCATTTGCCTTTTGCGAACATCGGCTGCCCCCTCAGTTCAGACTTATACTGCATCTCCCAAATCACCCAAATCGCTTTCGCAGCTTCTCCACGGCGTCGTGGTTCAGCACCGCGAAGTTCTCATGGCGCAGCATCAGGAAAAGCCGGGCCGTCTCCTCCAGCTCTTCTGCGGTGAACACAGCGTCGTCCAGGTCGCTGCCGGCGACCACCGTCCCATGGTGGGCCAAAAGGATCCCGCGGCACCTGGCGGCCAGCCGGCCGGTCGCATCGGCCAGACCCGGATCGCCGGGTGGATAGTAAGGAACCAGCGGCAGCCTTCCGATCCGCATGACAAAATAAGGTGTAAGTGGCGGAAGGACGTTGTCCGGGTTGATCCCGTTGAGGCAGGAGACCGCTACCGCGTGCGGAGAATGCAGGTGCACCATGGCACCGGCGTCCGGCCGCGCCCGGTATACGGCCAGGTGCAGAGCCCATTCCTTGGAGGGAGGATCCCCGCTGACAAGCTCTCCGTCCCACGTCAGTTTGGAGATCCGGTTTGACTCCAAGCGACCCAGGCAGCTGTTGGTGGGTGTCACCAGCACGCCGTCCGCAAGACGAGCGCTCATGTTCCCCGAGCCGCCGCAGGTATAGCCCCGATCGAACAGCGACCTGCCGTGCACGACCATTTTTCCTCGAACCCCGTCTTCGCTCATGGCAGCATCCTGATTGCTTTCTCAAAGAAATCGTCATCGCCGAAATTGCCGGACTTCAGGGCCAGACAAAGACGCGGTTCCTCCTCCGTCATCGTCCAAGGAACGCCCGGTGCAATCTCAGGGCCGATGCGCAGCGAACGGACCTTCAGGGCGGCCATCACGGCACCGGACGTTTCGCCGCCGGCGACGATAAGCTTGCGCACGCCCGCCTGCCCCAGCCGCTGCGCCAACTCTCCCATGGCCTGTTCGACGAAATGGCCGGCGGCCTCTCGACCCAGCTGCGCCTGCGCGCCGGCCACCTGCTCGGGTTCCGCCGTCGAGTAGACCAGAACGGGGCCGGCATCCGCCCGGGCGGCGGCCCACCGGGCGATGGCTTCGAGCCTGGGCCCTCCCGCCGCGAGCTCCAGCGGATCCAACCGAACCGACGGAAAGGATGCCGACATCCGCCCGACCTGGCGCCGTGTGGCAGCCGAGCAGCTCCCGGCCAGAACCACGACGCCGCCGGGCAATCGAGGCAGCCCGGCCGCACCGGCCGAATCCGCCAGCAAACCCGACCTCCGGAAATTCGACGGCAGCCCCATCGCGACCCCTGAGCCTCCTGTCACCAATTTCAAATTGGCGCAGGCTTCCCCGATGGCAACCAAGTGCCGGTTCGTCAACGCGTCCACCACCACGTGGCGGCATTTCCCTCCGGCCAGCTCCGACAAGCGGCTGCGTATCGCCGCCGTTCCCCGGTCCACCGTCGCATAATCAATTAGGGCAACGGTTTGCGGATTCCCGACCTGCTTTCCCAAAAACCGAACCAGGTTGGAGTCGATCATCGGCGTGAGCGGGTGGTACCGCATGCTGGAGTCCGAGAGCAAGTCCCCTCCGACAAACAGGTGGCCGTTGTAAACCGTGCGGCCGTTCTCCGGGAAGGCCGGGCAGTAGATCGTGATCCCGGCGTCTAAACGCTCCAGCAGCGCCTCCGCCACGGGCCCGATGTTGCCTTTCTCGGTGGAATCGAACGTCGAACAGTACTTGAAAAAGATCTGGCGGGCGCCCTGGCCGAGCAGCCAGTCGCAGGCGGCCAGCGACGCGGCGACCGCCTGATCGACCGGCGCCGTGCGGCTCTTCAGCGCCACCACCACCGCCTGCACATTGCTAAGAACGACGTCGGGTGGCGGTAGGCCGATAGTTTGCACCACGGACATACCGTGCTTGCTCAGCATCAGGGCCAGGTCGGTCGACCCGGTCACGTCATCTCCGATGGCTCCGATCAACAGCGGCATGGCTGCGCTCTCCCCTGCCCGCAAATCGTTCGATGGTCTTCGTGCAGGCCGTCATATCGCCGACGACCGCCGTTCGGCCGTCTGAAGGCATCAACGTGTTATTATCATCCTTCGCTCCGCATCGGAAGCAGGATATGGCGCACCGCAATACCTTCGCGGGAACGAAGCGTTTCTTCCCCTCCCCTCCTTTACCAAGAGGGCCAGAGGGTTGAAATCGAATTCTTTGGAAGCCCCGTCGAGTTGCGGTTTCATTCTCCTTTTTCTTTGGGCTTTTCAAATTCCCTGCAGTGGTGTTAGATACCGAGTGACCCCAACCTCGGACAACGCGCAGCCAGAGAAAAAATTCGAAGGAGAAGTGCCTCACGTGCCTGAAGCCTTCCGAGTCCCTCGGTCTGAAATCGACCGCCGCACGGACGCGATCCAACGGGAACTGCGCCGGGCGGAAATCGACGGGCTGTTCATCGTCCAGCGCGCGGACCTGTTCTATTTCAGCGGCACGGCCCAGAACGGCTTTCTTTACCTGCCGGCGGAAGGCCAGCCCCTGCTCATCATCAAGCAGTCGGTTGCCCGCGCCCGAGCGGAGTCAGCCCTCGAAGCCGTCGTCCCCATCGATACCGTCAAGGCCGTCCCGCATCTGATCGCCGATGCGTGCGGCCGGAAGCCGAACCGCCTCGGCCTGGAGCTGGATGTCCTTCCGGTCAACGAATTCCGATGAACGGCTATCATCTGGACGAAACCCGCATGTTCGCCATCGGGTCGATGCCGGAGAAGGCCCACCGGGCGAGCCGCGCCGCCATCGAGATTCACGACGCGCTCATCGAGGCCGCCAAGCCGGGGGTGAGCCTGGCCGAGGTCTTCGATCTGGCTTCGGCCATGGCCGGCCGTATGGGGTTCGAGGATGTCTTCCTGGGGCCGCCCGGACACCGGGTGAGCTTCGTCGGCCACGGCATCGGCCTGGAGCTGGTCGAAAACCCCATCATCGCGCGCGGCCGTGACATGCCGATCGAGGCGGGCATGGTGTTCGCCCTGGAGCCCAAAATGGTCTATGAAAACGAATTCGCCGCCGGCATCGAGAGCGTCTTCCAGGTCACGCCGGCCGGGGGACGCTAATCAGTAAGGTGCCGGCGGAGATTTTCATCTGTTAACTCAGATTCACGGTTTAGGGTTGAAGGAGCAAGAAGGGTTCAGGGTTCAGGGTTGGAAGAAAATGAATATCAGTTAACCGCTGAACCGTTAACCCGTGAACCGTGAACCACCAAACGGAGAGATTGAAAAAGGCGAATGACTCACAAAAGCCCCTTTCCACTCAAGACCACCGGCGTCATGCAGACCCTCATGCGGGTCGCGATGGGCGAAGAGCCGGCGGATCTGGTCGTGCGGAACGCCGATCTCGTCAACGTTTATACCGGCGAAATCCAGAAAAACATGGGGATCGCGGTGAAAGGGCCCTGGATCGCCCGCGTCTCAGCCGAGGTGGGCGACACGGTCGGCCCGGCCACCCGGGTGATAGACGCCTCCGGCCAAACCCTCGTGCCCGGGCTGATCGACGGACACACCCATCTGGCCTGGATCTACACCGCCGCCGCCTTCAGCCCTTTCGCGGCTGCCGCCGGGGTGACCACCGTCGTCACCGAGACGCTCGAACCGTTTCCGGTGGCCGGGCTCGCCGGTATTCTCGATTTTCTCGATTCGTTCCAGGATCAGCCGATCCGCATCCTCGCTACGGCACCGGCCATGGTATCGATCAGCTCCGCCGCCAAGGGGGTTCCCTCTGAACACGTCGCCCGCCTGATGGAGCGGCCGGACATTCTCGGCCTGGGCGAATCCTACTGGCAGGCCGTGCTGCAGGAGCCCGGGACCTATCTGCCGGCCTTCGATCAGACCCTCCGCTTCGGGAAGGTCCTCGAAGGCCACACCGCCGGTGCCAGCGAAAAGAAGCTCGCGGCCTACGTCGCCGCCGGAGTGACCTCCTGCCATGAACCCATCGATGCCGAGCAGGCGCTCGCGCGCCTGCGCCTGGGTCTGCACGTCATGGTGCGGGAGGGTAGCATCCGCCGCGACCTTAAAGCCATCGCCCGGATCCGACCCTCCGGCGTCGAGCTGCGACGGATGATTCTCGCCAGCGACGGTGCCTCGCCTCAGGACCTGATGCAGGGAAAATACATGGACTTCGTGGTCCGCAAGGCCATCGCCTGCGGATTTTCGCCGGTCGAAGCCGTTCAGATGGCGACTCTGAACGTGGCCGAGCACTTCCGTCTGGACGGCATCCTGGGCGGAATCGCGCCTGGCCGACTGGCGGATATGGTGCTGGTCCCGGATTTACTGCAGTTCAAGCCCGAAACGGTCGTCTGCAACGGCGGGGTCCTTTTCGAATCCGGCAGGCTCCTCAGGGCGCCGCGGCAGCATGTTTTTTCATCTCACAGCCTGAATACGATCCACCTGCCCCGCCGCCTGGCCGCTTCCGATTTCATCGTCAAGGCGCCATCGGGCAACGCCAGCGTCCGCGTGCGGGTCATCGAGATGGTGACCGACCTGGTCACGGCCGAACGCCACCTCGACCTTTCGATAATCAACGGTGAAGCTACAGCGGACCCAGGCAAAAACCTATGCAAAATCGCCGCGGTGGACCGCTGCCGCCGCCCCGGCAAGCTTTTCACCGGACTGATTCAAGGCTTCGGACTCGCCCGCGGCGCCGTGGCCTGCAGCGCGGCCTGGGACACCTCGGATATCGTGGTGGTCGGAGCCAGCGATGCGGACATGGCCGGCGCCGTCAACCGCATCGCCGATCTGCAGGGCGGGGCCGTACTCTGTGAGGACGGCCGCGTGGTGGCTGAAATCCCCATGCCCATCTTCGGGATCGCAAGCGAGGATCCGGTGGCAACCCTCGCCGCTCGGCTCGAAGAATTCAAACACGCCATCGCCAGGCGGGGGGTCGCCTTCCCCGATCCGCTGCTGTCGCTGATCACCCTCACCGGCGCGGCCATTCCTTATCTGCGGATTTGCGAAGAGGGTTTGGTGAACCTCAAGGACGGCCGAACTATTGGGCTTTTCGTGTCCTGATGATCCTTCATGTCCGGCGTCCGAAAAGGAGGCTGTCTTGGTGAAAATCGAAGCGCTGGACCTCAAATCCTACCTTGAAACCCGTTTCGGCGATCGAGTCGAAATCGACGACATCCGCCAGCTGACCGGAAAGGCCGGAGGCGCCGACGCGCTGAAGCAGTTCGGCTACGGTTGTCCTTTCCTGGTAGCCTGCAGAATCGGGGATGCGCGCCGGCGATTGGTCTTCCATCGCATCCGCCCCAACGCCTTTGGCCGCGAGCGGGAGGAGGATCGGGTTGCCGCCGTGTGGTTGGATTTCAGAACGTTCGGCCGGCTGCCGCGCCATGTGCCGGCGGTCGACATGCTCATCCACACCCGGGACGGAAACTTGAAGTCCGTCCGCGACGCCGACGAAATGCTGTTGGTCACCGACTACCGTGCCGGCCGGCTTTACGCCGAAGACCTGGTCCGCATCCGTGATCACGCCACGATTACGTCCCTGGACATTAGGCGGGCCGAACGCCTCGGCGCTTATCTTGCGAAAATCCATCGCAAAAAACGCTGCGACCCGGCCCTGTGGCGCCGCCGCCTGAGAGATCTGGTCGGTCATGGGGAGGGGATCATGGGTCTTACGGACAGCTACCCGGCGGACCTGCCGTATGCTCCCCCGGGCCATTTGCGCTCGATCGAGGAGCTGGCCAACCGATGGCGCTGGCGCCTCAAACCGTTGAGTCGACGATTGTCCCGGGTCCATGGCGACTTTCATCCCTTCAACATTATTTTCGAGGAGGCGGACCGCTTCTGGGTACTAGATCGCAGCCGCGGGGAATGGGGAGAGCCTGCCGACGATGTGAGCTGTCTGGCGATCAACTATCTGTTCTTTTCCCTGCAGCGCTGCGGCCGGCTGGATCGCCCTTTTGCCGACCTTCACGCCACGTTTTGGGATTCCTACCGGGTCGCTGCTTCTGATGAGGGCCTGCTCGGCGCCATTCAACCCTGGTTTGCCTGGCGGGCATTGGTCCTGGCAAGCCCCGTTTGGTATCCCGACCTCGACACCGAGACCAGGGGCAAGCTGCTGCGCTTCGCGCGTCGGGTGATGACCTTAAAACGATATGATCCCAGCAAGGTCAATCGTTACCTGGAGACGGGTTGATGCTGTCACGCAAAAACAGCGGTTTTGCCGTCTGGCTGACCGGCCTGCCGTCGTCCGGAAAATCCGCCACCGCCCACGAATTGAAGCGGCTGCTAGCCGAACAGGCGGTTTCGGCCCAGATTCTAGATTCCGACGAACTGCGAAAACGCCTGACCCCTCGCCCCGACTATAGCGATGAAGAGCGAAAATGGTTTTATGCGACGATCGTTTTCCTGGCCGAACTTCTGACGGACAACGGGGTTAATGTGCTGATTGCCGCCACCGGCTCACGCCGAGCGTATCGCGAGGACGCCCGAATTCGGCTCAGACGGTTTGCCGAAGTACACATCGACTGCCCCATCGAGGAGTGCCGGAAAAGAGACCCGAAAGGCCTTTGGAAGAAAGCCAAGACGGGTGCGATCGACTCGCTGCCGGGCGCCGGCATGCCTTACGAAGCACCGCTTTTCCCGGAGTCCAGGGTGGACACTTCGGTGATGAGCATCAGGGACGCCGGGCGGCATATTTTCGATGGCCTGCGCCGGCGAGGCTTTTTCGATCATCAGCCCCAGTCGACAAGACGACGTTAATCGTCGGCCACAAGGCCTGCCAGCCGTTATCCGAAACTTATCTCACCGCTCTTTTTGCTTCCTGCCTGCTTACGCGGGGCGTCCGGCCCAACGCCCGCAGGGATCCGCCGGCGGCAGACTTCAAGGCGGTCCAGCCGCCTCGCAGCTGGGATGCCTCATTGATTCAGCCAGATATCCGCCTCCAAGCCACAGTGGCTGCAGACGGGTGTGGAGTCGCTCGCAGGGGTGGCATTCGTTGAACGCCGGTCCCCTTCAGGGCTGATTGGTCAGGACCTGCACGCTGCCGGATCCATAGTCGGCTGCCGCCAAATCCAGGAAGCCATCGCCGTTAAAGTCGCCCTCTGCCAATCCACTGACGCCAATCTGGCCGGCAATAGCGCTCAGCGAAGAAAAATTGCCGGTGCCGTCATTTCTCAGGATGGCGATGCTGTTGGAGCCAAAATTGGCAACCGCCAGATCCGGATCACCGTCGCCGTCCCAGTCTCCGGAAACCAGCGCCGCGACACCGGTTTGGCTGTCGATGGTGCGAGACAGAAAGAACGTGCCGGAGCCGTCATTTCTCAAAACCACCGCCGTGTTGGCGCCTGAATTCCCGACCGCCAGATCCAGGTCGCCGTCGCCGTCCCAGTCGCCCGCGCTCAGCGCCCTGGCTCCGATCATCCCGGGCACCGTGTCCTGGATCGCGAAACCTCCACCGCCGTCATTTTGAAGAATAGCCACGGCGTTGCTGCCGAAATTCGCGCTGGCCAGATCGATGTCGCCATCGCCGTCCCAATCCGCAGAAACCAGAGCGCTGGCCCCATCCATTCCGGACAACGTCCCGGCAGCCGCAAAAAAGCCGGCGCCGTCGTTTTTAAGAACGGTGACAAGGTTTGAGCCGAAATTGGCCACTGCCAAATCCAGATGCCCGTCGCCGTCCCAGTCCCCAGCACTCAAGGAACGGGCTCCCTGCTGGCCGTCGACCGTGCCGGCCGTCGTGAAAACGCCAGCGCCGAGGTTGCTCAGGATGGCTACGCTGTTGGAGCCGGAGTTGGCCACGGCCAGATCCAGATGCCCGTCGCCGTCCCAGTCCCCAGCCGCAACGGCCGTGGTGCCGACCTGCCCGGCGATCGTGACGCTAACTGAAAAGTTCCCGCTTCCGTCGTTCGTGAGCACCATGACTGCGTCTGCGCCGAAATCGGCTACCGCCAGGTCCAAGTCGCCATCCCCATCCCAATCCCCTGCCACTGCAGCGATCGGGTTGGCCATACCGCCGATCGTCTGGGCATCGGTGAAAACGCCGGTTCCGCCTCCCGTCTCCACCACAAAACGATACACGTAAGGTTGTTCCAATCCACCGCCGTCGCTCGAACTGAGGGCCTGCGTCAAGACCACCTCGATCTCCTCGCCCGGTCTGAAGTTGCTGCCCGGCTCGAAGCTCAGGATCGGCGTTCCTTCTCCGGAATAGGTGCCGGACAGCTTCCCCGACATGGACCCTTGTACCGTAAAACTCTCCGCCGACGCGGGGTTCATGTTCCGGTCGAATGTCGCCGAAACGACGGTCGCCGCGCTGGCAGCACTTTCGTCAGGTTGGGGTGACACGCTGACCACCACCGGTGGTTCCGCCGGACTTGAAGTCGACTCATCCCCCGCTCCGCCGCATGCCAAGATTCCAAAGGCGCAGCATACGGCCCACAGTTCTCCCCATCGGACTTTTTTCATGCGGCACCTCCTTGGTTCACCCATTCTTGAATTTTAGGATAATGATTACAGCCATAGCAAGCAAAACCTCCTCATCGCCACTGCAAAGAGAGCCTTCTCCATGGCATGTTCGGAGGCATGGGCAGCCATCGCACCACCCGATTCAACCCGGCCGGGATCCGGCACGACCGCCATCCGCTTTCAGGCTGCGCTCATCGGAGCCCCAAACCGCGTAATACACCGTTCCCAGCACGCCGATGGTGCTGCGCCGCAAGCCGAGAAAATGCAGGAATCGGCCCGGCAGAGTCGATAGGAGGTCTGAGGCCATTGCATTCAGGCCGGATTAAGGTTTCCGGCTCCGGCGAAGACTCACCACCGGTCAGTTCAGAAATTTTTCCTTGGCCACGTCCAGTCGGCACCAGGCATACAGCGCATCGTAGACTTCGAATTGGTGTTCGAGGTTCTGCAGGTCGTCGGGATAACGCAGGCTGTAACCCACTGCGATGGCCTCCAGCCCGGCGGCCAGCGGATCGCTGTCCAGCCGGTCGGTGTCGGCGGCGTTGACAATCCGGGCCATGCGCAGCAGCGCCCGATCGGTCAGGTTGTAATTGCGGATGATGACATCGAAGGTGCACTGGACGCCGTCATGGTTCAACCCGGCGCCCGGCGTGTCGAACGGAATGGCACCTTCTCTTTCGGCCGCGGCCATGACCTCGCTCTTGGGCACGAACAGAAATTGGGCATCCGAATCGATGAATCGGGTAATCAGCCAAGGGCAGGCGACCCGGTCGACGTGAACATGGGAACGAGTGATCCAGAGCATTTCGAAACCTCCCGGTGAATCGGTCAAGCCTGCCGCACGGCCATGCGGCAGTTTGTTAACATAATACCGTTGCCCCGGTGTGAGAAGGTGCCGGAGCAGAAAAGTGTCGGCCCGCGGTTCGATTCAGCGCGATGCCCGCGAAAAGGCTAAAACCACCCCGCAGGCCAGGGTGGCCATGGCTGCGGCACCGAATCCAAGCGCATAACTACCTGTTGTTTCGATGATCAATGAAAACGCCGGCAGGCCGAGCAAAATTCCGCAGAACGTGAAAAAAAGCGCCCCTCCGGTGGCCATCCCGGCATGCTCCGGCGTTGCCACTCGCGCAACCTCGGCGAGATAAACCCCGTTCCAGCCGATGGCGGCCGCCCCGAAAACAGCGCTGACGAGCAGGATGGCCGAATACGGCCATTGCGGCGAGAAGCCGGTCGCCGCCAGGGCACCAGCCGCCATGCCGATCCCCAAAATGCCCAGCATGAGTCGAGGCTTCACAAACCGGTCGGCCAGTGCGCCCCATACCACTCGGCCGATGATCCCGCTGGCTTGAGCCGCGGAAAGAACCATCCCGGCCAGGATCAGCGTCATCCCGATATCCTCAATCAAATAGGTCACGATAAAGGAAATCAAGCACAATTGCATCGTGGAAAAGAAAAAGGAAGCGATGACGATTTGACGCAACTCGGACTGGGCCATCGTCATCTTGATGGCCTGGATGACATTTTTCCATGAAAACCGGGAGCGATGGGAACGCTCGCGGTCGAACTGCTTCCGAAAAGGCTGAAGCCCGACGCATAGAATGACGCTCAACGCCGCCACCCAAATCGCAGACATTTTCCAGCCGAAAAAAGCAACCAGTTGCGGAACAATCGCACCGGCCAGGGCGCCCCCCAACGGAACGCCGGTTTGTTTGATCGAAAAAACAACGGACATCATGGAATAGGGCGTCGTCCGAACCAGTAAATGGGAGCTGGCCGGTGTCACGGGTCCGTAACCGATTCCCATCAGCAGCGTTCCGACAACCACCATGGGAACGGATGGGATTGAAACGGCACCCAACCCCAGAGCCGTCAGCACGAGGCAAATCTGACTGAGACCGATCGGCCCGAAGCGGTCGATAAAATACCCGCTGACCGGTGCGGAAACCGTCGCTCCCAAATACAATAAGGACATGAAAATGCCTACATAACTCGGCGGAACACCCAATTCGCCTGCAGCGACCGGGGTTAAGACCGGAATAGCGACCGAACTCATGGACACCACAGCCTGCACCGCCAGAGTGAGCGCCACCGGAACAATCACACCGGATATGGCCGGGGTTTGCAATGTCTTTTCCGCTTCAGACGGCCCGCTGGCGGTGGCAGCAAGCATTTTCTTATGGCGCTGGGTTTGCTTTGTCATCACCTCTACCTATGGGACCGCTAAACCAATTTCCCGGGGGGAGTCGAATGTTGCAGCGACGTCCAGCGCCTATTTCCCTGAAAGCGACGACATAGTCAAGAAAGAATGCATTCCTAAAAAATGGCCTTGACAGATGATTGCCGATTAAATATTGTCGACAATCATGTGACAGGTCGCTCCGGCGCGATCGACGGATGGCCCTGGAACTCGAAAGCCTGATCCTTTAAAAAGGCTCACGCGATCGACGCAGGAGGTACTCAGATGCACGAACCCACCCTTTCCGACCGACTCGGCACCTTTCTTGCGCGGTTGTCTTACAACGATCTTTCCGAACCGCAGATCCGCAAGCTGAAAATTTACTTCCTGGACTGGCTCGGATCGGCGATCGCCGGAAAAGATCAGCCCCCCGTTCAGATCATTCTGGGCGTCATCCGCGATCTGGGGGGTACTCCGGAGTCCACGATCATCCCGACTCAATCCCATGGCAACTGCCTCATGGCGGCGCTCGCCAACGGGGCCTCCTCGCATGTGGTGGAAATGGACGATCTGCATCGCGAGTCGATCCTGCACCCGGCGGCCGCCATCATACCGGCGGTTTTAGCGCTGGCCGAGCGTGAAAAGGCCAGCGGCGCCGACCTGTTGCTGGCCATCGCCGTCGGCTATGAGGCGGCCATCCGCGTGGCGGTCGCCGCCGGCCCGAGCCACTACCGATTCTGGCACACCACGGGTACCTGCGGAACCTTCGGGGCCGCCGCCGGCGCCGCCCGGCTGCTCGGATTGAACGAGGAACAGACGATCTCCGCCTATGGGTCGGCCGGGACCCAGGCCAGCGGCCTGTGGGAGTTTTTGACCAACAATGCCATGAGCAAACAGCTGCACACGGGCAAAGCCGCTCTCAACGGGCTGCTTTCCGCCCTGCTGGCCCAAAGAGGATTTACCGGCGCCCGGAGGATCCTGGAGGGAGAAAAGGGATTTTTCAAGGCCACTTCCAGTGATTTTGACGCCGCCAAATGCCTGGCCCATTTGGGGAAGGAATTTTATTTCGAACGCAATTCGCTCAAATACCACGCTTCCTGCGGCCACACGCATTCCGCTATCGATGCGGTGCTGCAGGCCACCGGCGGGGCGGTCTTCGGCCCGGAGGACATAGTGAAGGTAACGGTTTCGGTCTACCAGGGCGCCCTGGACCTGTTGGGCCCTATCCAACCGACGACCCCCTATTTCGCCAAATTCAACCTGCCGTTTTGCATTGCATCGGCGTTGATGTTCGGGCATGCCAATCTGGCGGATTTTACCACCGAAAGGATCGGCGACCCCGAGATAGCGCGCATGATGCAGAAGATCGAGATTCAATCCGATCCGGAGCTGACTGCCATGTACCCGCGCCAATGGCCCGCGCGGGCCGAAATCGTCAAGCGCAGCGGCGAGCGGCTGGCCGGCTGCATGACCCATCCGAAGGGCGATCCCGAAAACCCCCTCAGCGAATCCGAAGTGGTCGCAAAATTCAAGTCGCTCACCGGCGGGCTGATCTCCGACGCCCGGTCGGACACGCTATGCGAGCGGGCCCTGTCGCTGGAGCGGCTGGCCGATGTATCCACCTTTTTCGCCCGATGAGCCCCGCTGACGGCGGTCGGCAGGACCCTACCACAGATCGACTAGGAGAACGAGATGAGGCTGCTTGAACACGAATCAAAACGAATACTCGAAAAGTACCGGATCGCGTTACCGGCAGGTAGGTTGGTGGGCAGCGGGGAGCCCCTGGAGATCGATGGCCCCGTTATGCTCAAGGCCCAAATCCCCATCGGCGGGCGGGGCAAGGCCGGCGGCATCCTGGAAGCTTCGAATGCCGAAGAGGCCCGGCAGAAGATCGCCCTGCTGCTGCAGAGCAACCTGCGCGGCTACATTCCAAAATCCGTCTATATGGAAGAGAAGAAGGCCGTGAAGCAGGAGTTCTTCATGGCGGTCACCTACGATACGGTGGCCAAAGAACCGCTGGTGATATTTTCGGCGGTGGGTGGGGTGGACATCGAGGAATTGGCGCAGCGCGAGCCTGCGTTGGTCCGCAAGGAGCATTTCTCGGTGGCTTCGCGCCTGCCGGTTCACCGGGCGCGGGAAATCATCGCCGAGGCGGGCATCTCCGGCAGACTGCTCCTCGGGCTTGCGCCGGTGCTCTCCACGCTGGCGGACGTATTTTTGGACTACGACGCCACGGTGGCCGAGATCAATCCGCTTGGGCTGATGGACGACGGGCGCCTCGTCGCGCTGGATTGCCATCTGGAGATCGACGACGACGCGGTGTTCCGGCATGCCGACATTGCGGCCCTGGAAAAAGACACGGGCCGGGTGGAGGGCGAACGGCGCATGTCGGATTTCGAGCGCCAGGCGGCGGGCATCGACAGTTTGGACCACCGCGGCGTGGCCGGCCGTGTGATCGAATTCGACGGGAACCTGGGTCTCATCATCGGCGGCGGCGGCGCTTCGTTGACCGCCTTCGATGCCATCCGGGCCCATGGCGGGCGTCCCGCCAATTACTGTGAAATCGGCGGCAACCCGTCCGTGCTCAAAGTGAAGGAGCTGACCCGGCTGATTCTTTCCAAGCCGGGGGTCGATAAAATCGCGATCATCATGAATGTGGTCAGCAACACCCGCGTCGATCTGGTCGCCCGCGGGATCGTCAAGGGGATTCTCGAGTCCGGCAAAAACCCGGCCCAAACGGTGGCGGTGTTTCGCGTGCCCGGAGCTTGGGAGGAGGAAGGGTTCAAGATCCTGTCGAAATATGGAATCCCCATCCAGAACAGGATGGTTTCCATCGACGAGGCCGCCCGCATCGCGGCAACCAACACTCGCTGACCCAGATAATAAAACACGAAATCCGAAGCCCGAAACTCGAAACAAATTCGAATGTTCAAAAGAAATAATGACCAAAACGATTCGCCAGAATCTAAGGTTTTTTTGGTTTCGTAAATTGGTTCATTCGGATTTGTTTCGATTTCGAAATTCGTGCTTCGATTTCCGCTAAAGAGAGGAGCAGGCAGTGGCTATCTTAGCCGATGAACATACCAGAGTTATCGTGCAGGGGATTACCGGAAGAGAGGCAACCTCTTTCACCAAAGACATGCTCGATTACGGGACCCAGGTCGTCGCGGGCATAACCCCTGGCAAGGGGGGGCAGCGCGTCCATGGCGTTCCGGTGTACGATACGATCCGCCAGGCGTTGCGGGAGCACCCGGCCGAGGCTGCGGTGATATCGGTGCCGCCGGCCCTGGTCAAGGGCGCGGTGCTGGAGGCGCTGGAAAACGGAATCACGCTGGCGGTGGTGGTATCCGAACGGGTGCCGCGCAAAGACACCATCGAATTCTTGGAAGTGGCCCGAGCCCGGAATGCCCGGGTCATCGGCCCCAACACTCTGGGGCTCATATCGCCGGGAAAGGTCCGCTTGGGGATGGCCGGCGGGCCGGCCGCCGATGTGCGTAAGGCCTATATGCCGGGGCCGGTGGGGATCGCCTCGCGCAGCGGCGGCATGACCACCGAAATCGCCAACCTGCTGACCACGCGGGGCATCGGGCAGAGCACCTGCATCGGAATCGGCGGAGATCCGGTGGTGGGGTCCAATTTCCTGGACTTGATACCGCTGTTCGATCGCGACCCGGAAACCAAGGCGGTCGTGCTTTTCAGCGAACCCGGCGGCGTGGTCGAGGAGAGTCTCTCGGAACTGGTCATGGCGAAGAGGTTATCAACCCCGATCATCGGCTTCATCGCCGGCCGATTCGTAGACAATATGCCGGGAGTCCGTTTCGGGCATGCCGCCACGATCGTCGAAGGCAACCGCGGCAGCACCAAGAGCAAGATCGAAATGTTCCGCAAGGCCGGGATCCACGTGGCCGA
>Ga0105105_10000375_pt1 | contig 20474 bp, 21 predicted proteins | sample PPLLaktember2015_4_FD_79108 | JGI IMG/M metagenome (GOLD analysis project Ga0105105, IMG submission 79108) | Freshwater sediment microbial communities from Prairie Pothole Lake near Jamestown, North Dakota, USA - PPLs Lake P8 Core (1) Depth... | ecosystem: Environmental > Aquatic > Freshwater >...
ATGTCAACTTGGCCCGGCTGATGTATTTTTCGCCGGAAAGCGGTCTTGAAATAAAGGCCCCCATAGCCGCCCAGGTGGTTTTGGCGATCGGCGTGGTCGGGTTGATTCTTTTCGGCATTTTCCCCGGCCCTATTATCCAATTTGCTCTTGATACGGCCGGTAGTTTTGCTTTCTTTTAGAAAGTCCCGGTTGGCCCATATCCCCATCGTGATTTTGACTTCAACGGTTTATTCTTGTCAAAATCGGCCGAATAAGGCTTATTAAGGGGATAGAAATAGTATGGTAGTTTTTTCTAAGGTCAAAGACCAGCTCAAAGGATATTTCCTGACCGGCTTGATTGTGGCCGTTCCCCTGTTTGTGACATACGCCGTTCTGGATTTTCTTTTTCGGTTTCTCGATAGCCGGTTCACCCCCATATTTCACAAAATTTTGGGTTATTCCATTCCTGGTTTGGGGATTATTCTGACCCTGCTTCTGGTGATACTGTCCGGGTTTTTTGTCCGCTCCCTGGTGGGGAGGTTAATCTATCATCATGGCGATAGACTTCTGGCCGGGATTCCCCTGGTTCGGATTATATACTTATCGGCCAAAAAATTAATGGAAGCGGTAACCGGACCCGCGCATAAAGCGTTTAAAAGGGTAGTGTTGGTGGAATATCCCCGGCGGGAGGTCTACGCGGTGGGCTTTGAAACCTCACAGGTCGAATTTCAAAAGGAATTTTATGACCAGCGCCGGTTGATAGGCGTTTTTGTGCCTTCCACGCCGACCCCCTTTTCGGGAATAGTCATCTTTGTTCCCGAAGAAGAAATATATTATCTGGATATCAGTGTTGAAGAGGCATTAAAGCTGGTGGTTTCGGGCGGGATTGTGGCACCGCCGCGTATCCGTCGCCGTTCAGATACCCCATTAGAGGAGATAGAGGCAGAATATGCGCCTGGGCAACATGCTTAAGGAAGACCTGGTCGTCGCCGACCTTAAGGCCGCCACCAAACAGGAAGCGATCGATGAACTCCTGGCTCTTTTAAAAAAGCAATCCCCGCAGGTGGATACCGACATTGTCCGCGGCCTGATTTTTGAGCGCGAGGAAATCGAAAACACTTCCTATGGCCGCGGTTTCGCCTTCCCCCATGCCCGCACCGATGCGGTTGACGAAATGTATGTGGCCCTGGGCATTTCCCAGAGCGGGTTGTCCGATAAAACCGCCGATGGAATTCCGCTGGCGGCCGTGGTTTTGCTTCTGACACCTTCGCATATTTCCAAATTATACCTCCAGACGCTGTCGGCATTCGCCAACTTCGCCCGCGGTGAAGGAAACCTTCAGAAATTAAAGAACGCCTCCGGCATCGCCGACGTTATCGACGTCATCTGGCAGTCGGGCGTTATGGTGGAGAAAGAACTGACCGTCAAGGACATCATGCGCCGGGGCGTGGCGACGGTGACTCCCGAAGACTCCCTCAAGCATGTGGCGAATATGATGTTCAAGCATCGCTTATCGGCCATGGCCGTGGTTGACAATGAGGGAAGACTTCTGGGGCAGATTACCGATCGGCACCTGATCCAGGCCGCTTTGCCCGACTATAAGGCCCTTATCGATAATCTCAATTATGCCATCGATGTCGAACCCTTCGAGGAACTCCTCAAACACGAAGATAAAATAAAAGTCTCGCAATTATACCAGACCGATCATGAGACTATCGCCCCCAATACCCGACTGGTCGAAGCCGCCGCCCTTATGATATTTAAGGATTTGCGGCGGATATTCGTGGTCCAGGGAGATAAACTGGCCGGAGTGATCCTGCGCAAAGATATCGTGAATATGATCATCCGAGGGTAGGGGGGAGTAGTTGCCTGATGGCTTTATAAACAGAAAGTCTATTTCGGCAATTCGATTTTGACTTCCGGCTTTTTCGGCCAGATAAGAGAAGCCAGTACCGAGGCCAGTAAAATTCCGCCCACGACTATCAGGGCCGTCCAGGTGGGAATCTTAAATCCCAACGCCACAATCAGCATCTTTATCCCGACAAAAACCAAAATCGCCGACAGACCGTACTTGAGGTAATAGAAGACATCCATCAGTCCCGCGACCGCGAAATACAAAGCCCTTAAGCCCAGAATGGCGAAGACATTCGAGGTATAGACAATGAAGGGATCCAGGGTGATGGCGAAAATGGCGGGGATGGAATCAAAGGCAAAAATGATATCGCTCGATTCCACCGCCACCAACACCACGAAAAGGGGGGTGGCGAATAATTTTCCGTTCTGACGGGTAAAAAACTTCCCGTCGACATAATGCGGAGTAATGGGAAGGAATTTCCGGATGAATTTTATCAGGGGGTTTTTTTCCGGCTCGATTTTTTCTTCTTTGGACAGCCCCATCTGGATACCGCTGTAAATCAGGAAGGCCCCGAAAATATATATCAGCCAGTGGAAGCGCGTAATCAGGAATGTCCCCACCAGGATAAAGATCATGCGGGTGACCAGGGCCCCGATAATTCCCCAGAAAAGGACTTTGTACTGGTATTTGGCCGGCACCGCAAAAAAGGTGAAGAGCATCAGGAATACGAAAATGTTATCGATCGATAAGGAACGTTCGATTATGTACCCGGTTAGAAACTCCAGCGCTTTCTGGTGACCCTGCCAGAAGTAATACAGGACATTGAAAATCAGGGCGACAACTATCCAGATGGCCGACCAGATCAGGCCTTCTTTGATGGATATCCGATGGTCCTTGCGGTGGAAAAACCCCAGGTCGATAGCCAGCATCAAGAGAACCAGGAGATTAAACCCGGTCCAGAGAACGTATTTATTGGCTAATAATTCTGTCATTTTAAGTTTAGATGTTTAAACTATTGAAGTCGGCTTATGGTTCCGAGGGAGGAAGCAATAATAATCCCTGCTCGCGTCCTTCGCGCAGGATAATCATGTAAACGCCTTCGGTTTCCAACTTGTCGATTATCTTCCCCATCAATTCGCGGGCGTTTTTAACCGGCTCTCCATTCACCCGTTTTATTTTATCCTGGACACGCAGGCCCGAGGACCAGGCCAGGCGGGTGGTATCGATATCGGTTATTTCCAGAAAGCCGCTGGCGCCTTTGGCCACGGCCAGGCCTAGTTTTCCGCCGCCGGCCGACAGACGAATCTGATCAACGGCGGACCGGCTCGGTTTGACAGCCGAAGCCATCCGCGGCGGGCGGGTCAGAGTCACCAGGGGGGAATTTTCGCTTTCCCGGGATAAAATGGCCGCCAGGGGATTATCTGCCGTAATATTCCAGGCCGGCTGAACATGATTCCGGAATACTTCCCACCCCGGACGAAAATCCTTCCATGTCTGCCGCTGGATTATTAACCCCAGGGTATCCTGGGGAATAAACTGCCGGGCGACCGCCAGTCCCAAAGCCACCGCCATATTATCGAAGCGATAGGCGCTGGGGTCGAGCAGGGGATGGCTTTTCAAGGCATGGCGGGAATTGGCCGGGTTGAAGACCTGCTTAAGATTTCTTCCGCTTAGAAAGACCACCAGGTTAAGTAGTCTTTCCCATCCGCCGGGGGCCGCCGCAATGTAATCTCCCGCTTTGATTCCCTCGAAAGGCAGAGCCAATGGTTCATAGAGTCCCGGCACCGGAAGATATCTCACCATAAGAATTTTTATATGTGCCTCGGTCCATTCGACACCGGAGAAGGAGGCGATATTTTTCAGGATATCGTTTCCGTATATTTCCCACATGGGCGCGAAAAGCGTATCATTCCGCTCCACGTACCGAATATCTTTCTGAATCTTCTGCTCATTGTCATAATAGAGCGGATACAGGGCCCGCATCAATTCCACGTTGTCGTATTCCAAGGTCACCTGCGGTATGGAATAATATTCCCGGGGCGCTTCGGCAGTTACGGAGGGCTCCCCGATTTCCTGGGCCGTTAAAGGCACTACCGCCAGAAATATAAAAAGCAGTCCGGCCAAAGCAGTTTTCATGGGCGGTAATTAGCCTAAATTGGCGAAAAATGCAAGTAAAAAGGGTCAGTTAGACTAATTTCAATCTCGTCCTTGGGCTATTGAAAAACCCCTGAATCGTCTATGGGATCTGCGCTGGCCGGTGGATTGGGTAATTAGCGGCAGAAATGTGTGAGCGGCTATTTCGATGTCGCGTCGCTTTGGGAGGCGCCGCTGCCGTTGCCGTTGTCAATCAGGCCGTCCTTGAGCCGAATAATCCGATGGCAATGATTGGCAATATTCATATCATGAGTAATCAATATCACCGTATGCCCGGCCTCGTGGAGTTCGTCGAAAATTTTAATTATCCCCCCGCCCGATTTGGTATCGAGGTTGCCGGTCGGTTCATCGGCCAGGATTAATTGCGGATTATTGGCCAGCGCCCGGGCAATGGCCGTCCGTTGCATTTCCCCGCCCGACATTTCGGTCGGCTTATTTTCCATTTTATCGCTTAACCCGACCCGCTTCAGTAAGGCCTCCACCCGGCGCCGCCTGATTTTTCCCGGGACTCCGGAAAATAAAAGCGGCAGTTCCACATTTTCGAAGGCCGAGGCATAGGGGAGAAGGTTGAAGGCCTGAAAGACAAAGCCGACTTCTTTATTTCTGATTTCGGCCAGTTCGTTGGAGGTCATTTCATTAACCAGTTTATCCGAGAGGTGGTATTCTCCCGTGGTCGGTTTGTCCAGACACCCCAGGAGATTCATCAAGGTCGATTTGCCTGAGCCCGAAGGCCCGACAATGGCGATATATTCATTGCCGGCGATTTCGAGCGATATCCCCCGCAAAGCCTCAAACTGGACCGTCCCGGTATTGTACAATTTTCGAATATTCCGCATTTTAATCATGACGCCGCCTTTTTTCACCCGGTTTATTCATAGCGTAAAGCCTCGACCGGATTCACCGAGGCCGCCCGCATGGCCGGGAAAATGCCGGAAATAAAACCCATAAATCCCAGGATCAGGGCCACAATCAGACCGATATCCAAAGACACGGTCGGTTTGCCCATAAAATTGAATATTTCCGACTGAATTTCAATACGCTTGAATATTTCCGTAATAATATAGGTTATCAGGATTCCGAAAAATCCCCCGAGGAAAGTTATCCCCAGGGCCTCCATCAGGAACTGGGCAATGATATAGATCCGGCGCGCCCCGATGGCCATTTTGATGCCTATTTCGCGGGTTCGCTCCTTGACCGAGACATACATTATATTGGCCACGCCCACGGCCGCAATCAGCAGCGTCAGGGCGCCGATGATACCCAGAAAAATCTGAATCCCCAAAAGAAACTGGTGCTCCATTTTTTCCCCTTCGACCGTATCCCAGAGACCCAAGGCCTGCTCGTCGTCGGGATGAAATTTATATTTGGCCCCCATGGCGGCGTAAACATTTTTTTCCACCGCCTTGGAATCATCCTCGGGGTGTAACTGGTACACCAGGTTATCCAGATACGGGTCCCCGAAAATCGTCACGAAAGTCGTCGCGGGAATGACGATGACATCCTCATCCATCCCCTGATAACTATTGGTCTGTATTTTGTGTTTCAGGACGCCGACGACGGTGAACGGCAGGTCCTGGATATAAAACATCTTTCCGACCGGATCCTCGGCCCCGAAAAGCCTGTCTTTCAATTTGTCTCCGATGAAGGCTACCCGGCGTTTCTGATCCATATCGTTCTGATTTATCATGCGCCCGCCGAATTGGGGATACATCACCCGCATCTCGCGATACTCGGGATAAACACCGTTGATACGCTCGCTCAAAATATTATTTCCGTACCTGATGGAAACCCCCCAGCGAATATATTCCCCGGCAATATGAATCATTTGCGGAACGCTTTTTCTCAAATAGGCGATATCTTCTTCATGCAGATTTATCCGCCGCCCTTTCCCGAATCCGGCGTGGGGAATGGAGGTCTGTCCGCCCCAGACGACGACGATGCCTTCGCCCATCCCGCGGCTTCCCTTGGTCAGTTGTTGCTTCAGGCCTTCGCCGAAAGCCAACAGGAGCATGATGGACATGGTCCCCCACATAATGGCGACCAGGGTCAGAATTATCCGCTTTCTCTGTTTGCGGAAATCCCGCATAAAGACGTTATAGACGATCGATATCTTCATAGTACCCTAAAATAACTTCAAGGCCTTGACAGGTTCCAGGCCGGCTGCCCGGCGGGCCGGGAAAAATCCGGAAATGAGAGCAATCAGGCCCAGGGCTCCGGCCGCGAACAGGGAACCATAGATATTTACCGTCGGCCGCCCCAGGTACTCTGTCAGGCTTTCGGGAAAGGCGCTGATGACTCCCCAGGCCATAACGAAACCCAGGCCGCCGCCGATGACCGTGATTATCAAAGTCTCGAACAGGAATTGAAACATGATGGTGCGCTTCTTGGCGCCCACGGCCATTTTAATGCCGATTTCCTTGGTGCGTTCTTCCAGAACCACATTCATGATATTGGTGACTCCGATCCCGCCCGTGATAAGGGTCATGCAACCGATCCCGACCAGGAAGGCCCGGAAGGCCAGGAAAAAAGTGTCGAAAAACTTGAACATTTCGGTCGTATCCCAGACGAACAAAGCCTCTTTGTCGTCGGGGTTAAAATCGTAGCGGTCGGCCAGAAATCCGTAAATATCTTTCTTGGTTTCATCCATGGAGTCCGTCGTGTGCGATTGAGCGATAAACATGGAAAGATTTCTCTGGGTCCACATGGTTTTGTAAGTCGTGGAGGGAATCCAGGCCTGGTTATAATCCCGGCCCGAATATGAGGAATTTTGCTCCTTATGCGTCAAAATACCGATGATCATAAAGGGAACATTGTTCACCAGGAGGCGCTGTCCCACCGGGTCGCCGATACCGAATAAATTCCGGGCCAGTTCATCGCCCAGAAATATCACCCTTCTTTTTTCCACCAGGTCCAAGGCGTTGATGAATCTTCCGCCCGGCTGGGGGATGAGATTGCGCATTTCCCCGAATTCCGGCCAAACCCCGCCCACCCGTGCCAGAACGTTATTGCGCGCGTTTTTGAGGGGAACGGCATCCCGGAAAAATTCCGGCGAGATTCTTTTCACCGAGGAAAAATTGGCCTTGATTCCGGCCACATCTTCTTCGGTGAAATTAATACGCCGACCCCGGGGAAAACCCTTGTGCGGTTGCGACGTCATCCCCGGCCAGCAAATGGCGATATTGGTCCCCAGGCCGGCGAATCGTTCTATCTGGTACTGGTGCAGGCCGGAGCCGAATCCCATCAACAGGATAATCGACATCGTCCCCCAGAGGATGCCGAACATGGTCATTAACGTGCGCAATTTCTGCTTGCGCATATCGCGCAAGAGTTGCTTAAAGGCCGGCAGGATAGTCATGGTGTTATCAATCCAATATTTGCCGGGGAGGACGTTCCACCAGCATTTGGCCTTCCGTCAATCCCTCCGTGATCTCGATATTGATCCCGTCCGACAGGCCGGTCACGATCATGACGGTATCGACCTTGCCCAGGGTATCCTGGCATTCCACGAAGGAAGAATCGTTCTTGAATGTTATCAGCCGTTCGGGGACCAGGATGATGCTGTCTTTGCGATTTATAATAATATCGGCGTTGGCGCTGTAGCCGGCGCGAAGCAATCCGCTGCCCAGGTCGGTCAGTTTTATTTCCACATCGAAAACCGTTGAGCCCTGATCGCGATGAGCCTTGGGGGAGATGCGGTCGACTATCCCGCGAATAGTGTCCTTGGGCAGGGCCCCGATTTTTATCTCGGACAGCATGCCGGTTTTGATCTTACCGACATCGATTTCATCCACGGTGCCCATGAATATTAAATCTTCCATGATAGCCAGGGTCATCAATTCTGTTCCGGCCTGGTAAGACGTCAGCGGGACCACCGGGTCGCCTTCCTCGACAAGGCGGGATAAGACCATGCCGTCGATGGGGGATTTAATGGTGTTGTCGACCGTGCGATCGGCGATTTCGGCCGTACCCGATTGTATCAGTTGAAGTTTCTCCCGGGCCAGTTTCAGCCGCAGTTCGGATTCATCGTAAGCCGCCTTCTTGGATTCATAATCCTGCGAGGAAATCAGTTTTCGGTCCACCAGCGTCTGGGCACGGTCGTATTCCCGCCTGGCGTTATTGAACGCGACCTCGTAAATTTCCACCTGCCTTTTGGCTTCGGCAAATTCGATGGGGGTAGGGTCGGGAGCGATATCCATTAAAGTCCGACCGGCCTTGACCAGGTCGCCGACCTCGACATAAATTTTGCGGACTATTCCCGATATTTTGGACTTGACCGCCACTTCCTGGCGCGGTTCGATCCGCCCCACCGCCAGGGCCTTATCGACGATATTGCCTTTTTCCACTTTTACCAGTTTCGGACCACTGTCCTCGCCTTTGGAATTGTCTATTATAAAATAGACGGCGACGGCAATCAAAATTACGGTCAGCCCGATAATCAGGATTTTTTTCCACATAAAAGATTTCCGATGATTTTATTGGTTGTGGTCATATAATTCAAATCTGGTTATGGTTTACGCCGAAATCGGCCGCTTTGTTTCACCGCCCGAAACCGGGTAATATTCCTTAAAATACGAAAAAGCCGCGAAAAGTAAACCCCCTTCGGTAAGGGCAACACATTTTGACATAAAAGTTGTGACCCGAAATTTTAAATTATGTATCTTATAATCAAATGACCAGGTTATTGCCAAAAAGGTTGCAGGAGGCCATTTATTTTGTTGCCGTCACCGTTACCTTTATACTATTGATATCTTGCGGCGACCGAAAAGACGACTCTCGGAATGACGCTGAACCGGCGGTCGACAGCCTGGTCGTGGAAATCCGGGGAAGTTCGGGGCGCACGGTTCTGGAGGCGACTCTTGAAAACCACGAACTCGAGGTTGTCAATTCGGCGCAAGGGGTCTTTGTTCGGGCCATAGACGGCACCGCCACGGGGAACGGCTTTTTCTGGCTCTTTTCGGTTAATGATTCTATGGCCGCGGTTTCGGCGGATAAGTATATTACCAATGACGGTGATGTCGTCAAATGGCATTACCGCCGGTTTTAACATATAAAGGACGGAGGGTATATGCAAAATCCAAGCGGCGTTGACCGGATTCTGGAGGGGGGAAAGTTATTTCTCATCGCCGGGCCATGTGCCATCGAGTCCGAGAAAATTTGCCATGCCGTGGCCTCCCGTCTCAAGGATCTGTCCCAGTCCTACGATATCCCCGTTATTTTCAAGGCCTCCTACGCCAAAGCCAATCGCCTGTCAGGGGAATCCTTTGCCGGACATGGGATCGAATTCGGGTTGAAGATACTGAAGGACATTCGCAGTCAGTACGGCTTTCCGATTCTGACCGATGTCCACGAAACGACTGAAATTCCCGTAGTCGCCGCTGTCGTGGATGTTCTGCAGATACCGGCCTTTCTTTCGCGCCAGACGGAACTGGTGCGCCAGGCCGCGGCCACCGGTAAATGGGTGAATATCAAAAAGGGCCAATTTCTGTCCCCGGACGATATGGATAAGGTCGCCGGCAAGGCCCGTTCTGGAAAAGTCATGCTGACCGAAAGAGGTTCCTCGTTCGGTTATCATAACCTGGTGGTCGATTTCCGTTCCCTGATTATCATGCGGCGGTTCGGGTTCCCGATCATATTCGATACCACCCATTCGCTGCAACTCCCCGGAGGCGGGGGCGCTTATTCTTCGGGTCAACCGGAATTTATTATTCCCTTCGCCAGGGCCGCGGTGGCGATCGGCATTAACGGCCTGTACGTGGAAACACATCCCGAACCGAGCCAGGCCCTGTCCGATGCCGCCGCCATGCTGCCTCTGGATGAAATGGAAAAATTGATTTCCGAGATTTTGAAGATCCACCAGGTGGTCGGCCGGCCGTAAGAAACATGCTCAAAAAGAAATTGACTTTCGACCAACTGGCCAAGCGGATGACGGGCCTGAAATTACTGGCTCTCGATGTCGACGGTGTCCTGACCGACGACCGAATTTTTTTCGGCCCCGACGGATTGGAGATGAAGCAGTTCAGTATTTCCGACGGCTTCTTTATGGTTTTGGCCAGACGAGCCGGCCTGGAACTTGCTGTTATTTCGGGGCGATATTCGCCGGCCACGACTTCGCGCATGAAAGACCTGGGTGTCCCCCACATTCTTCAGGAGCAGAAGGATAAGCGCCTGCAGATAAAACCTCTGCTGGAAAAATTGGGTATCGATTTATCGCAGGTGGCCTTTATGGGGAATGAACTTCTGGACATCGGCCTGGCGCGCGAGGTGGGACTCTCCCTGGCTGTGGCCGACGCCGCCCCCGAACTTCTGGAAATAGTCGACTACGTCACGGTCGCCCGGGGCGGTTGCGGCGCGGTCCGGGAAATTCTTAAAGCCTATTTCAAGGGAAACAATATCGAGCCTCTCGATTATGTAATATAAGGTGGGATGATGATTCTTGAAAATGGACGCCGGGTAATAAAAAAGGAAGCCGAAGCCGTGGCCGCGCTGGCGGACCGTCTGGACGCCAATTTCGAGGCCGCCGTCAAACTTATCCTGGACTGTCAGGGTCGGGTCATTTTAACGGGCATGGGAAAATCCGGCCTGGTCGGCAAGAAAATCGCCGCGACGTTATCCTCCACCGGGATTGCCTCTTTCTTTCTTCATGCCGCCGAAGGCGCTCACGGTGACCTGGGGTTGGTGCGCGCCGAGGATATCGTCATTGCTATCAGCAAATCCGGCGCCACCGAGGAACTGCAGCAAATCCTGGCGGCTGTCCGACGCATGGGCGCCCGGATAATTCTTTTGACCGCCGCTCTCAATTCGCCTCTGGCGACGCGAAGCGATATCGTTCTCGATTGCTCCGTCCCGGGCGAGGCCGGTCCCTTTGATTTTATTCCCACCTCGTCGTCGACCGTTGCCCTGGCCATGGGTGATGCCCTGGCCATGGCGCTTCTCATGGAAAGGAATTTTACTCCCGAGGATTTCGCGTATCTGCACCCCGGCGGTATTCTGGGACGGCGGCTTCTGAAAAAGGTTTCCGACCTGATGCACGTCAATTCCGATATTCCCATTGTCAGGAGCGATACTCCTTTTGAAACCATGATTCTGGAAATCACGGGGAAACGTTTCGGAACCGCCCTGGTGACCGACGGCGACGGCCTCCTGGTCGGGATTTTCACCGACGGCGACCTGCGGCGGCTGATCCAGCGCGACCGGGAATTTTTCCGCCGCAAGGCCGGGGAGGTTATGTCCAAAAATCCCCGCACCATCGATCCCGAGTCTATCCTGGATAAGGCCCTGGCGATCATGGAAAAAAGTAAAATCACTGTCCTGCCGGTGGTGGACCAGGCGCACCGCCCCGTCGGGATTATCCACCTGCATGATATTCTCCAGTCCAAACTGGTTTGATGAAATTACTTTCGAAAAAGATCCGCCATGAGGCGACCTACCTGTTTGTGGTCGCCATTACGCGAATTTTCAATATTCTGCCTCGCGATTTATGCCGGTTTATTGCCGCCTGGCTGGGGTTCGGGGCGTCGATGCTACTGGCTAAAGACCGCCATAAAGCCATCCGTCACCTGGGTCTGGCCTTCCCCGATTTATCCCCGGTCGAAAAAGAAACCATCGCCCGCGATATGTTCGTCAATTTCGGAAAAAATGCCGCGGATGTGCTTCGCCTCAAAAAGCATTATCAAAAGGAATTGAAACCGCTTATTGAGGTAGAAGGGATAGAACATTTCGATAAAGTGTACAGCCGCGGCAAAGGCGTCATCGCCGTCACCGGGCATATCGGGAATTTTGAACTTCTGGCCTGTTATTTTGCCGGGCAGGGGTACAGGGCCGCGGCCATCGGACGCGAATTATATGAAAAAAGGCTGAATGCGCTCCTGATCGAAAACCGCACTTCGCTGGGGCTGGTGAATATCGATACCCGCGAGTCGCCGCGGACTTTTTTGCGCCTCCTGAAAGACGGTTACATCCTGGGTGTCCTGATGGACACCGATTCTTTCCGCGTTCGCAGTAAGTTAATTCCGGCCTTCGGACGATTATCCAATACACCGGTGGGGCAGTCTGTCCTGGGTTTAAAGACGGGGGCCGGATTTGTCCCCGTGGCCTGTGTCCGGACTCCCAAGGGGTATAAAGTGATAGTCCGGCCGGAAATTACTATCGAAAGAACCGATAATTTCGAAACCGATTTGTATAATGTAACGTTAGCCTGTACGAAGGAACTTGAAAAAATAATCACGGCGTATAAGGACCAGTGGATATGGCTGCACAACCGCTGGCACACCCGCCCGGAGAATGAACCGCATGTCGCTTTCGAGTAAATACCGAATATTGATATTGGCTTCCGGAATAATTCTGGCGGCCCTGATTTTATCATGTTCCCGCCATGACGATACCAAAACCGGCGCCGACGGCGACTCCCTGGTCGTCGTCATTCGCCCCGATCAGATTCTTCGCGACGCCCGCATCTATTTGTATGATAAATTCGTAAGAACGACTGACCTCGAGGCCGATTCTATCGAAAAATATGAAGCCCAGGATTCCTCTCTGGCCTGGAATTTGAAGGTTCGTTTTTTCGATTCTTCGGGAGCGCAGATTTCGTATCTCGAGGCCGATAGCGGTCTGGTCCGGCAAAAGACCAATTTCATGGAAGTCTACGGCCATGTCAAAGTGGTCACCTCGGACAGCGCCTGGCTGTTTACCGAAAAATTGGCCTACGATGTCAGGACGGACAGCATCAATACCGAAGAATTCGTCAAAATTATTCAGGCCGGGGATACCATTCAGGGCTACGGCTTGTCCGCCGACCAGCGCCTGAAAAATATCCGTATCAAGCGCCAGGTCAAGGGAACGCTTCAAAGCACCGAGCAGATTCTGGATTGACTTTTCCCGAAGGGTTTTGCCCCCGCCCTTTGCCGGCCACTAATCGCTTGACTCCCTTGAGAATAATCTTTATATTTTAAAAGCTGAGACAGGGACATCCTTTAATCTGGGACACATGTGAAACCCTCGCGCTACAATGTTATCATTAATGTTGGCCGCGAACAAGCCCTGATTTTCAATGGCGCTTCCGGCGCCCTGGCTGAAGTTGATGTCAGCTCTTTGCCCACAATTGAACGACTCCTCGAATCCGGCGGAAATATCACGGATGATTCCGATAGACCGCTCCTGCAGGGACTTACCCAGGGGCGGTATTTAGTTGATGATGATCTCGACGAAATCCAAAATTTGAAGGAACGCAGCGATAACGAGCGATTCGATAATAAAACCCTGCTTCTGACTATCGCGCCCACCCTGGCCTGTAATTTCCGCTGTGACTACTGCTTTGAAAACCATACGGCCTCGCGGATGACCGAGGAAACCGAGCGGGCCCTGATTCGCTTTGCCCAGGCTCAACTGGAAAACTCCGACGGCATCCTCGTTACCTGGTTCGGCGGTGAACCGACCCTGACAATCAGCACCATCGAACGTCTTCAAAAAAGGTTAAACCACCTGGCGGCCGCCCGCCGGGCACGCATATACCCGTCGTCGATTATCACCAACGGCTATCTATTGGACCGCCCCATGGCGAAAACCCTGAAGGATCTCGGTATCACCCTGGCCCAGGTGACGCTTGACGGCGACCGCATGACTCACGATTCGCGGCGGAAACTGGCCGACGGGCGAGGCACTTTCGACCGCATTATCGATAATCTGTGCGATACCGCCGACCTCATCAATATTACCGTCCGCATCAATGTCGATAAAAACAACGCCGACGAATCCCTGAAAATCATGGAGATTCTTCGCGAACGCGGTATCATCGAGCGCCTGGGAATATATTTCGCGCCGGTCAACTCCGCCGGGAATGCCTGCGGTTCCATCCGCGACCGGTGTTTCACCGATGAGGAATTTTCACGCCTCCTGGTCCGGCAGTACCGCGGCCTGATGGAGATGGGCATCAGTCGGGTGGAATATCCCCAGACCTTTTCCGGAGGCATGTGCGGCGCGGTTTCGGAACGCTCTTTCGTGATTTCCCCCGAGGGATTTATTTTCCTGTGCTGGGAAGAACTTTCCGGCGATAATGCGCGGGCCGTGGGGAATATTTTTTCGTCGCAGATTTCCCCCGCCCAACTTTCCAACCGTCTGCAGTACCTGGCCTGGAATCCATTTCGAATCGCGGAATGCCGCGATTGCCGGGTTCTCCCGGTCTGCATGGGCGGCTGTCCTTCCAAGAACATCAACGGCAATAATGACGGCAGGCGTTTCTGTTCTCCTTATAAGTATAACCTGGAAGAAATGCTTGTCTTGCGCTATAACTGCTATCTCAAAGGAAAGGAGGTGATTAAATGACGTTTATCGAACTTCCCGATCAGACCATTCCGCAAAAGCCGTGCCCGTGCTATCGCCGGCTGTATCTCGTCATCGTCCCCGTTTGATATTGACCCCAAACCGCCGAAAATTATGATTTGGTTTTTCGGTCGGGCGATGAACCGGAGAAGGAGTTTGAGAAAGTTTTCCCCTTGCAGAAGCAGAATAAAAAATTTGCCGCATTCTGCGCCGGTTAACGAGTTTAACCGATAATCTTTCTCACCCCGGAACGCCGCGAAATTTCGCGGCGTTCCCGGGAATAAATGAGTATATTCTTTACCTATGACCGACGCCATGCCTAACCGCCGCCCCTATGTTATCGGCTGGGAAATCACCAGTCGCTGTAATCTGGCCTGTCCCCATTGCTATACCCGGCCGGCAGCCGGGACCGACCCTTACGAATTGAATCATGAAGAATGCCTGGGCCAGATTGACGCCTTGGCCGGACTCGGCCTGGAGATAATCGGCTGGACCGGCGGCGAACCTCTCCTGCGCCATGATCTCGAAACCCTAAGTGACTATGCTCTGAAAAAATATGGCATCAAATCGACGGTCACGACCAATGGGGTTTTGCTCGACGAGGCGCGCGCCCGAAGTCTTAAGGAAAGCGGGATGGCGGCGATACAAATCAGCCTCGACGGTTCCACTTTCGAACGCAACCGCACTTTCCGCGGAGCCGACCGCGACGAATATGATAAAGCGATTAAGGCTCTGGATATCTGCAAGAGCCTGGAAATCAAAACCAACCTGGCCATGCTCCTGTGCCGTTTGAATCTCGATGACGCTCCCCGTATGATAGACCTGGCCCGCAAACACGGGGTCTGGGGTATTCGCTTTTGCGGTTTCATGCCGGTCGGCGGTGCCGGGCGGGAAAGGGTGCGCCACAATATGGCCCTGAACGGAGAATTGAAAAAACTCCACGATTTCATAGAAGAAGCCCGCGAGATACAAGAGCCGACCGTGATGTTCGACCCCGGGTTCGGCCCCATTCCACCCGACTACTGGTTCCACGAATGTGTCGCCGGCGTGGAAACCATGTATCTCAAAGCCAACGGCGATCTGTACCCCTGCACCGGTCTTTTACACGATAAATTTCTGGTCGGCAATGTCCGCGAGCGCTCTCTGAAAGAACTCTGGAATGACCCCGCCATGACCGTCATGGCGCAGTACGACCGGAGCCGGCTTCACGGAGAATGCGCCGACTGCGCCAATTTTACGAATTGTCATGGCGCCTGCCGGGGGGCGGCTTTCGCCCACACCGGCGAACTGGACGGCTCCATCCCCAATTGCCTCTACCGGGTGAAGGAAATAGCGTCCGATAAACTCCTTTGATTTAACCCCCTCTTTTGCCACCCGTCCCCTCACTGTCATTCCTGCGGAGGAGCCTGGTGAAAAACCCTCAAACCGTCATTGCGAGGAGTGCCGACCGTAAGGTTGGTCGACGAAGCAATCTCAATGACAATGACTTGACCAAAGATGAGATTGCTTCGCTCCGCTCGCAATGACAGAATCGGTGCTTTTTCAATGGGTCCGTAGGCGGGAATCTCTCTTCAATTATTGTATTGGGATAAAATATATTAGGTGCGTGAGTTATTCCCCCTGCGGTCAAATGTTGACAATGAAAAATTCGCCCCAATCGCCGGACGATTAGTATTCCCAGATCCACTTACATCTATCTTATTACAAGGTCCTGTAAAATTACCCCACTTATTTTTAAACCGCTTTAATTATTGCCAAAATGGATTTAGATGTCAATCACAGAATATTTCCTTTCTCCCCAATTTCTTCAGGCCTATAACCATTTATCAATCAATAAAATTCTTTAATTGACAACCCCGCCTCTTTCCCCTTAATTTCGCCAAACAGTTTAGCCGGGAGCAGACATGGAAGAAGCTTTACAGGGAAGCATCAGCCGCTTTAAACTGCCTGAAATATTTCAACTCATTTCACAAAGCCGCAAGACCGGCACCCTCGGCATTCAGAAAGACGATGACATCGTCATGGTCTATTTTAAAAAGGGGCGGATTACCTACGCCTACGGCCCCCGGCAAACCCGCCACCTGGGGGAAATTCTCCGCGAAAAAGGGCGCCTAACCACGGCCCAATTAAGCCGGGCGGTGGAAATTCAATCCACCCAGTCTTTATCCAAGCGGTTGGGCCAGATAATGATGGAAGAAGGCTACATCGACCGGGCCGATCTTAGCGAGGTTGTCCGCGAACAGATTGAAGAACTGATGTATTCGCTTTTAACCTGGGAAGCCGGCGCTTTTAAATTTTATGAGAACCAGTATCCCACCCGTGAAGAAATCACGGTCGATTTCTCGGTCGAAAATGTTATCCTCGAAGGTGTCCGGCGGATCGATGAAACCAACCGCCTGAAAGAAATATTCCCCGACCCCGACTCGACTCTTAAAATACAGGCCGATAATGCCGGACCTCGACGGGATATCAATCTGGAACCGGAAGAATGGAATCTTTTGGCGCAGGTCGACGGCCGCAAGACAGTCAAGGAATTGATTGAAACCTCCGGTCTCAATCGTTCCGTGGCGCTGGAAAAACTGGCCACTTTGAAACTGGCCGGGCTGGTTGTCCCGTCGCCGAAAACCGATGACCCGACCGGGCATCTGGAAGAAATGGTCGACCGGCTGGCCGGACTTCTGGAGGAATATCTCGAAGTCCGCGCCCGTCAGATTCCCGGCGAAGTCACCACCACCCAGGTGATAGGGGAGAAGTCTTGACGCGTCAGGAGACGCTTCATAAACTGGAGGCTGTCCTGGAAAGCTTCCTGGAACGGGCGGCCACCCTGGAAATGACCCAGGTGGCGCAATCCCGCAATATTCAGATGCTGGGCGATATTGCCCGCGATTCGCTCCGGGGCAGGCATATCAATAACCGTCTGGGGGATTGGTTCGCCCACAATCAGGAAAGTCTCGAACAGGGAAGATTGACCTCCCGGCATTTGAGCGCCATCGGAAATTTCCTGGGCGATATCAAGACCGGACTGGACAACGCCGACCCGGAATCGGCTCGTCTGGCGGAGGAAATCGACCACTGGGCCGCCAAGGGGGCCAAGCCGGTTCGCAAGATCGTGCTTCGCCGCGCCCCCGAATCTCCCGAGGCCGACCTGGGTGTCAGATTCGATAAACTTTTCGAAGACGGCAAAGCCCAGATGGAGTATTACCGCGAAAAGAAAATGCATCTTTTAACCATGCTCGACGACCTTTTAAAATCGGCCGAGGCCAAAAGCGACTTGATGTATCTCCATCTGGCCGCCTCGATCATTTATTTTTTGAAGATAACCGGTTATAAGATAGACCCTTATGTAAAACGGCTTAAGACCATTGAAAAAGCCCGCCTGGGGACCAAAGACGATGGTTGATACCGATAAATACACTCTGATGGCCCTGGATGCCCTGGCCCGGAAAGATATCCGGGAGGCTTCAGACCTTTTCAAATTGGCCGAAAAAGACATTGCGCGGTCGCCGGAATTGCGTATATTGGCGGAGATTACCGACCTTTTACTGGCGGTTAAAGCTGAATTGACGGCCGCTCCGGAAAAAGCGGCTCATTGATGGGAGTAGTGAATTATGGCGAAAAAACAAAGATTTGCGGATAAGTCTTCCAAGAAGATGACGGTGGTCAACTGCCCCGTCTGTTCGACGCAGGTCAGTTTTATCAAGTATGTCAAAGCCGAACGTTCCGCCACCGGTTGGCGCTTCGTGACCACCAATGTCGGGGTCTGTAAGTGCAATCATAATGAAATTTACGGCTAAGCCCGTATTTTTCCGCGATAAAGAAAATCCCGCATTTATATGCGGGTTTTTTATATAACTGGAAAATGAAGCACCTCCTCGAAGAAAATTTTTTCCCTTTCGTCAATCGCCCGGGGCGCTATATCGGCGGCGAACCGGGACACATTGTCAAAGACCATCAGAATAAAATCAAACTGGCTCTCGGCTATCCTGATATGTACGAAATCGGGATGTCCTATCTGGGTCTTCAGATTCTTTACCATATCGTCAACCGCGATCCCCGCTTCGTCTGCGAAAGATTTTTCGCGCCCGACCGCGACGCCGAGGAAATTCTTCGCCGTCGGAATATTCCCTGTTTCACGCTGGAATCGTTTCGGCCCCTGAAGGAATTCGACGCCGTCGGCTTCACCCTGGCGTACGAAATGAGCTGCACCAATCTTCTGAATATCATCGACCTGGCCGGGATACCGCTTCGCGCTTCGCTTCGCACCGAATCCGACCCGATCGTCATGGCCGGCGGCCCGATTGTCAATAATCCCGAGCCGTACGCCGCCTTTATCGACCTGTTCTACCTTGGCGACGGCGAAGAAAATATTATCCGCATTTTGGAAATATTACAGGACGCCCGGAATGACAGCCGTCAGGGTAAACTGGAAAAACTGGCCCGGGAAGTCCCTTCGGTGTATGTCCCGGCATTCTTCGATAAAAGTGACAGCCACCCGCTTTTGCCTGTTCCGGAAATCATTAAAAACAGCCAGGTCAGCCGCCTCGAATCAGGATTTTATCCCGCTCGCCCGATTGTCCCGTTAATCGAAACCATACATGACCGGCTGACGGTCGAAATTATGCGGGGCTGTCCGCGCGGTTGTCGTTTCTGCCAGGCCTGCGCCGTCTATCGTCCGGTCCGAATCCGTCCGCGTGAAGAAATCATAAATCAGGTTCACGAGCAGTTAAAATTGACGGGCTATGACGAGGTCTCCCTGCTTTCCCTTTCGGCCAGCGACTATCCCGAAATAATTCCCCTGACCATGCAATTGGCCCGGGACTTGTCCCAGAAGAAAATCGCCCTGTCGTTGCCCTCGCTTCGCCCCGGGACTTTCTCGCAGGAATTGGCCGATGCCGTCAAAACCACGCGCAAGACCGGCCTGACCTTCGCCCCCGAAGCCGGCACGGAACGCCTTCGCGCCGTCATCCGCAAGGATATCACCGATCAGGAGTTGTACGACACGGTCGAACTGGTGTATAGAAACGAATGGAATCTCGTCAAATTGTATTTTATGATCGGCCTGCCCACCGAAACCGACGAGGATATTGAGGGGATTATTCAGATGATCCGCCGGGTTTACGAAATCGCCCGGCGCTCACCGGGTAAGAAGAACCTCAATGTCACCATTTCTCCCTTTTCCCCCAAGGCGCATACCCCGTTTCAATGGGACGCCCAACCCTCGCCGGAATATATCAACGAAAAGGGCGAGTACATCAAGCGCCGGGTGCAGAATAATTTTGTCGCCATTAAGTTGCGCGACCCGCACCTCTCTTTCCTGGAGGGCATCATCGGGCGCGGCGGCCGCGAACTGGCCGATATTATCGAAACCGCCTTTCGCAAAGGCGCCCGTTTCGACGGCTGGAGTGAGTCGTTCGATTTCAATATATGGAAAGAGAGTTTCGAAGCCTGCGCCATTAATCCCTATGACTACCTGCGAAGCCGTTCCTTTACCGAAAGCCTGCCCTGGTCAAGATTCCAATTGAAGGTTTCCGCGGAACAATTGATGAAAGAACGAAATCGGACTTCGACCATCCTTCGTGAGCCCGGTAAGGCCGCGATTCCCGCCGTCCCGCCGGCGGAAGCCAACCATGCCGATAGTTACGGCTTCGGCCGTACACCAAAAAAGGGCATAAAAAAAGCCACCGTGGCGCCGATTATCGGCAATATCCGTATCCGCTGGGGAAGAGAAGGGCTGACTCGTTTTTTATCCCACCGCGACAATATGCGGATTTTTGAGCGGGCCATTCGCCGGGCCGATATTCCCGCCTCTTTCTCGCTGGGGTTTCATCCGCATATGAAAATGTCTTTCGGCCCCCCGTTAAATGTCGGCCATACCTCGGAAGCTGAGTATTTCGATTTGACCCTGGATATACCCTATCAGCCGGAAATGATCGCCTCCCTGGGCGCCGCCCTGCCGCCGGGGTATTTTCTGATTTCGGCCCGTCCGGTGATTGATACCCGCCACTCCCTTTCCAGCCGGTTGAATCGCGCCATCTATGAAGTTCCTCTCGAGAATAGTCTCGACATAGCCGATAAAATAGCCGGTATCATGGCACGACAAGAAGTTACCATCATGAGAGAATCCAAAGAGGGTTCCAAAACGGTCGATATCCGTCCGGCGATATATGATATG
>Ga0105105_10000377_pt1 | contig 20415 bp, 21 predicted proteins | sample PPLLaktember2015_4_FD_79108 | JGI IMG/M metagenome (GOLD analysis project Ga0105105, IMG submission 79108) | Freshwater sediment microbial communities from Prairie Pothole Lake near Jamestown, North Dakota, USA - PPLs Lake P8 Core (1) Depth... | ecosystem: Environmental > Aquatic > Freshwater >...
CCTTGATCGTTTACTGTATAGATTCGGTGATGCGGAGACTCCATCAATTTAGCTACTACAAAATTTAAAGGCGTTTTAGAATTTAAAATGCTGGCATCATTATGCATAATTTCATCAACGAATATGGATTTGAGTACATTAGTTTCTCTGCCGTTAGAGAGTTTAAAGCCTTGCTTTTCCAATAATTTCTGATGAACTGAACCTTTATTTACAATCTGAACTATTGTTGAACTTACAATTACTCCGAGCATTAACGGAAGCATAATTGTATATTCTCTGGACATCTCAAAAATCATCAATATAGCAGTAATAGGAATTGAGTTGATTCCAGCTAGTGACGCACCCATTCCAACAAGAATAAAAGTTGTAGGATCGGTTGGTATTCCAGTAATTGATGTAGTGAAATATGAAAATAAATAACCAAGACAAGCTCCAATAAATAATGCAGGAGCAAATGTACCTCCGAACCCACCGCTATTTAATACTAAAGGAACCAAAGTAAATTTCAATACTAGAAGGACAATTACCAATTGCCATGTTGAAGAATTGCTAAGAATATTATTGATTCCAGAATAACCTATCCCAAATATGTCTGAATAAAAATATCCTGAAATCCCAACCATTAATCCTACGATAATCATTATCAACCAACTTGGGAATAATCGTACTATTTTATTTTTGAATAGATTGCTCGTAAGTTCATTATATTTAAAGAATAAAACCGATATAAATCCAGTTAAAAATCCTAATAATATAAATAAATAAAAATAGCCATAACTTCCAATTTCGGGTGAAGAAAAAACAAAGATAGATTCATTTCCTAGAAAAATCCTTGAAATTGCACTTGCGGTAACGGATGATAATATTAAAGCCGAAAAAGTCGGTGTGTGGAAATCATTTAAAAGAATAATTTCAAGGGCGAAGAATACTCCACCCAAAGGGGTGTTAAATATTGCAGCAATAGCTGCTCCCGAACCTGCTGCGGTAAATACTCTTCTCCTTTGATCAGAAAATCTTAATAACGTAGTTATCTTACTCGCAATTCCACCTCCTAGTTGAGCTGCAGGTCCCTCCGGTCCTACTGTACCTCCAGAACCAATACAAATAACTGGTGCAAAAAAGTGAAATAATGTTGTTCGGAATTTTATTAAACCACCTTTTAACGCAACTGATTTTATAATTTCAAGTACTCCCCTTTTCTTCGAAATATCAGGAGCAGCTTTAATCATCAAACTCTGAATAAACATTCCGATTGCAGGAAGAATGATTACAGCTGCAGTGCCTAGAAAATATAAACCCTCTTTTGTCCGTTCAAAAAATAATTTATTAAAAAATTCAATCGACAAATGAAATAAAACAGCAGCTAAACCCGCCGCTGCTCCTATGAGGATTGCATAAAAACTAAATACCGTGTACTCTGGAAAAGTCGTTTTTTCCAAATAGAGTTTAACTTTATCAAAGAAACGATTGATATTTTTTTTACAATTTGATAACTGCATCTTTTTTAGTACTTATAAAAACCTTCACCAGATTTACGCCCAAGTTTATTTGCTGCAACCATTTTCTTTAATAATGGGCAAGGTCGATATTTAGAATCATTAAATCCCTCATAAAGAACATTCATTATTGCAAGACAGACATCTAATCCTATAAAATCGGCAAGGGTTAATGGCCCCATTGGATGAGCCATTCCAAGTTTCATGACAGAATCGATAGATTCTTTGGATGCTACACCTTCCATCACTGCAAAGATTGCTTCATTAATCATTGGCATTAAAATGCGATTAGATATAAAACCAGGATAATCAAATACCTCAACAGGTTCTTTATCCAATTTAAGAGTAAGTTTTTTAATAGCTTCGTAGGTTTCGTCAGATGTTACGTAGCCTCTTATTATTTCTACGAGTTTCATTACAGGTACGGGGTTCATAAAGTGCATTCCAATAAATCTATCTGCTCTGCAAACAGCGGATAATTCTGTAATTGAGATTGAAGATGTATTAGAAGCAAAGATACATTCTGGATTTAATTGTTTCTCTAATATCTTAAATAATAATAGTTTAGCTTCTTTACTCTCAAAGATAGCTTCGATAACAAGATTTACATCAGTTGGAATATTTTCATATCCAATTACCATATGGATTTTAGCGAGTGTTTCAGTTTTCTCACCATCTGAAATTAATCCTTTTTTTACTTGTCTATCGAGGTTACTTGAGATTGTCTTTAAAGCTTTATTAGCAAGCTCTTCATTCATCTCGGAAAGGAATACATCAAACCCTTTCATTGCAAAAACATGGGCAATACCATTTCCCATAGTTCCACCACCGATTACGGCTATATTTTTTATTTCCATTTTAATCTCTCATATTTAATTATAATTTTTAACTATTAAAGCTGAAGCTTCACCGCCGCCAATACAAAGAGAAGCTAAACCATATTCAAGATTTCTCTTTTTCATTTCATGAATTAGAGTAACTAAAATTCTTGCTCCACTTGCTCCTATTGGATGACCAAGTGCAATAGCCCCACCGTTAACATTTATGTTTTCAGCACTTAAATTCAGCAGCTTATTAACTGCAAGTGAAACAACAGCAAATGCTTCGTTAATTTCAAATAAACCGATATCGGTGGATTTCAGCCCAGCTTTATTCAAGACTTTATTTATTGCATCTGCTGGTGCGGTAGTAAATTCAATAGGAGCTTTCGCCGTTGAACTATGAGCGACTATCACAACTAATGGTCTTAGTCCTAAAGCTTTAGCCTTTTCCTCGCTCATTAACAATAACACAGCAGCTCCATCATTAATACTAGAAGCATTGGCCGCAGTTACTACTCCGTTTTTTTCGAAAACTGGTTTTAGAGCAGGAATTTTATCAAACTTAACTTTTTCAGGCTCTTCATCTCTATCAATAACAGTATCTCCTGTCCTTGATGATATTTTGACTGGATAAATTTCGTCCCTAAACCTACCTGAATTGCTTGCTTCAATAGCGCGCTTATAAGATTGAACCGCAAAACTATCTAACACTTCACGTGTAAAAGAAAAATCTCTGGCACAAGATTCAGCACAATTACCCATATGTATATTATTATATGGATCCCAGAGTCCATCTAAAACGACAGAATCCTTTATTTCTCCATGACCCAATCGATATCCGTTACGTGCATTATGTAAAATATAAGGAGCGTTTGACATACTCTCCTGTCCCCCGGCAAGAATAATCTCTGCATCACCCAACGCTATGGATTGTTGTGCAAGCATGACTGATTTAAGACCGCTGCCGCACATTTTATTAATTGTCATACACTCAGTTTTATTTGGCAGTCCTGCAAAAATTGCCGCTTGCCTTGCAGGAGCTTGTCCTTGACCGCCCATTAAAACATTCCCCATAATTACTTCATCAATCATGATCGGATCTATTTTTGAGTCTTCAAGAACAGCTTTAATAGCAAAACTTCCAAGTTGTCCAGAAGTAAAGGAGGATAGGACTCCGTTAAAAGAACCAATGGCGGTTCTTTTTGCTGATACAATTACTACTTTTTTCATAGTGTTCCTTAACGAAATTGATTTAATTTTTAACCAAAAATAAAGAAATAATAATAAAGAATCAGAAAGAAGTTTAGTTTTTATTAAGAAGTTAGTTTGGCGAGTTGAAATACGATATTGCTGACCGCAATATTTAGATTTATGTTATTTCTAAAAGATGAAGAAATGCGGTCAATGCTATTTGTTATTTCTGAAACATCTATTTCAGGAAATTTTTGATAAAACTTTTGAATTGTCTCAATTCTGTTTGAATAAAATAATCTTCCTCCTTCAATTAGACGATACTTCTGATAATCATTAAGCCAAATGATTATCATTGTTATTATAAGTTTAAGTCGGGTAACATCGGATTCACTCAACATATCCTCAAATTCCAAAAATGCAGAATGATATTTTTTACCAAATGAGTATCTTAAAATTTTTATTGCTTTATCTAAAAGATTTTCAAAATCATTTTCAATTAATGACATAGCAGTCTCTGTTGATCCACCAGAAAATGGTACAACTTCTTTTGCAATAGAAGATTCAAATTCAAATTTTTGCTCTAAAATAGTTGATAATTCATTTTCTTCAAGAGGTTGAAAATTTATTTTCCAACATCTTGATCGAATAGTTTCTCGTAATTTTTCTGGTGAGGAGGTAGATAAAATAAAGATTACACCTTCTGGTGGTTCTTCCAGATTCTTAAGAAGTGCGTTTTGTGATTCTTCATTCATTAAATGAGCTTGTGAAATAAGAATTACTCTATACTTAATATCTTCATAACTAAAAGATAGAAATTTTTTAATATCTCTTATACTGCCGATTTTAATGAAGTTAGCACGAGGAATTTGAATTCTATAGAAGTGGTTTTTAGCTTTTTTTCTGAATTCTAAATTTATCTGCTCAATTTCGTCTTCAGTTAACTTTTCATATGGATCGTTTTGATCGGTCTCATTTTTACCTCTCGGCAAAGGTAAAATGTATTTAATATAAGGTTCAGTAAGATTATCAATCGAAGTAATAATTTTATTCGATACTTGAGGTGACAGGTAAGAGTAATTTAGTGCTTTAGTAAAACTTATTGCAGCGTTTTCTTTTCCAATACCCCCAGCACCAGTAAATAGAAAAGCATGGGGGATGTTTCCACTTTGCAGAATATTAGATAAAATATTTTTTACTTTATCATTTCCAATTATTTCTTCAAAAAGAATATTCATAAAAAAAGGCGCTCAAGGCGCCAAAACTTATTCATCCTCATCATTATAGAAAAAATCTTCATCAGAAGGATAATCAGGCCAAATATCCTCAATAGTTTCATAAGGCTCGTCAGAATCTTCTAGTTCTTTAAGATTTTCCATAACTTCATAAGGTGCGCCGATGCGTTCGGCATATTCAATTAACTCTTCTTTAGTAGCTGGCCAAGGAGCATCATCTAAATAAGCAGCAAGTTCCACTGTCCAAATCATTTATACTAATTCCTCCGAATTTTAATTACTATTATTAGATTCAAAATAACTGTATTCATCAAAGAAAAATTCTGATGGATTTAAGTTTTGTCCATTATGTAATACCTCATAATGTAAATGTGGACCAGAAGATAATCCTGAATTACCAGATTTTGCAATCAACTGGTTTCTATTTACCGACTGCCCTTCTTTTACATTAACTGAGGAGAGATGAGCATAAACAGTTTGATAACCAAAACCATGATCTATTTCTACTGCAAGTCCATATCCACCCTTAATACCAATAAAAACTACTTTACCTTTTCCGGAAGCTTTGACGGGTGTTCCAATATCAGTGATAATATCAATACCACTGTGCATTTTGTTTATTCCTAATATTGGATGTAATCGCATGCCAAAACTTTCGCTGCTAAACTGCCCATCGGCTGGAACTATTGCAGGAATAGATTCAAATAGATTTTTATTTGTCTTTAGTTTTGATGAAATCTCTTCGTACTGAATTTTTTCAAATTCAAATTTTCTTATAACATTATCCGTTACATCTATCGCATCTGAAATATCAGAACCTAATTCCGAGTAAAGTTTTGAAACTGGATTACTTCCGCCAATACCAAGTTTTCTTTCTTCAATACTCAACGGGGTTAAATTCACAGCTAAACGCAACTGGTTACTAATTTCAGTTAGCGAATTTAGATCAGATTCAAGATTTATATATCTATTTGAGAGAGATAAGAATTTATTTTTTAGAAGTTCATTTTCTTTTTTTAGAGATTGAAGATAATCGTCTTTATCAGAGAAATTAGAAATAAGATAGAAAGCACTAAATAAAACAGAGCTAAACAGTAATACCGAAACGATAAAAACTGCAATAGCTTTTTCTTTGAAATGCTTTATTTCAAGAAAGTTAAGGCTCTTTTCTGAGAAATAGTAAAACTTCTTCATAAATGGTGCGGCAACATAAAGATTTTGTGTTGTTTTGTCAACCTCTAAATAGTGTAAAAATCACTCAAAATCATGTTCAAAATAGTCTACTCCTCTGCTATCTAAACTCGATTTGTCCTTGATTCTCTCATTAAGTCTTTCCTGGAATATTTTAGCAGCATCATGACCATAATGCTTGAGTAAATAGTTTAAACTTATAACTTCAGAAATGACAGTAATATTTTTTCCAGGAATAATTGGAAGTTTTATGTAAGGTATTTCAACATCCATAATCGAAACGAATTTGTCATCTAAACCAGTTCTTGTATATTCTGTATTTTCGTCCCAAGATTCAAGTTCCACAACAATTTCAAGTCTTTTCTGAAACCTTATAGCTCTTACACCGAACATACTCTGAATATCAATTATACCAAGCCCTCTAATTTCCATGAACTTTTGACCGAGCGCTGAACTTGAACCCATCAGTATACCCTCACCTTTTTTTGTAAGAATAATAACATCATCAGCGACCAGCCGATGCCCCCTTTCTATTAGGTCTAGCGCGACTTCACTTTTTCCAATACCTGATTTTCCACCAAACATAATACCTACACCATAAACATCCACAAAGGAACCGTGCAAAGTAATTCCTGGTGCAAATTGGTCATCAAGAAAATCACTTAGCAGATAAATTAATTTAGTGGTTGAAAAACTTGTTGTAAATAATGGAACCTTATTTTGGTTTGATTTTTCAACTAAGAGCGGAAATGGTTTATTGTTATCTGTAAGAATGATACATGGAATATTAAAATTAAATATCCTTTCTAAAGATTCAAGTTTCTTTTCATCGCTTAGTTGTTCAAGATATCTCATTTCTGTATTCCCAAAAACTTGAACGCGGGTGTAAGAAAACAAATCAACAAAACCAGCCAGGGCTAACCCTGGCCGATGAAGGTTTTGATCGATAATTTTCTTTTCAAAATCGTTATTTTCGGTAAGTAACTGCAATTTACAGATTGTCTTTGCATTCTTGAATAAAAAACCAACATTAATAGATTCTTTGCGGGTTACAGTATTCTGATCAATTTTAATCATCTCGTTTTTGAAACTCTTTTTGATTTTATGGTTTCTAATTGCCTGCGCAGTTTTTCTGTAACCGAAACTGCAGCAGTCTTAAAATCCTCGGTCTGATCTGCTGCGTTAAGTGTTTGTCCCGGAATGTTTAACACTACCTCAACCTTTTTTATGCTATTGGAATTATTTTGGTAACTAAGAATTACATCTGCACTTATTATGTCATCATTAAATTTTTCTAATGAGATTATTTCATCTTTAATAAATTCTTTCAGAGTATCGTGTGCTTTAAATTTTCGTGCAGTTATCTGGATATTCATATTATCCTCCGTTGTTTAAGATTTGGGATGTGATTTTTTATAAGTGGATTTAAGCCGCTCTATACTTACCTGGGTATAGATTTGTGTTGTTGATAAATTTTCGTGCCCCAGTATCTCCTTTACTGCCCTTAAGTCTGCACCATTATCCAACATATGAGTTGCTGCACTATGGCGAAGAATATGCGGGCTTTTCTTTTTTATATCGGAAACTTTAGTCAAGTATTTATTTATCATTCTATGAACTAATCTTGGGTAAAGTTTATCATTTTTTTTTGTACGAATCAAGTAGTCATCATAATAAATAACAGGATTTTTTAATAAATATTCGTTAAGGATTAGAAGTGATTTCTGTCCTACCGGAACAATTCTCATTTTATTTCCTTTTCCAACAATACGAGCCTGCGCATTCTTTAATTCGACATTAGAATATTTTAGATTACAAAGCTCACTTACACGAAGTGCACAGCCGTAAAGCAATTCAAATACCACTTTCACAAGTTCAGGATTCTCGTCGGTTTCATCTGCCAGTTTATAAATTTGAAGTATAAGATTTGTTGGAACAACTTCAGGCAGTTTTCTGCTGGATTTAGGATTGGATATAAATGATAGAGGATTTTCAATTATTAAATCATTTTGAAAAGCATACTTGAATGCACTTCTTATAGCTGCTAATTTTCTTGCAATAGTTTTTTTATCCAAATCTTTTTCACTTAAAACCATTAAATAAGATTTGATAAATCGTTCCGGAATTCCTGGTAATTCAGTTTTTTGCATTTCAATGCAATATTCAAGAAATTCTACTAAATCAGTTCGATAAGATTTTATAGTATTGTCAGAATATCGTCTGATATTTTTAATCTCAGATAAATATTTTTCAATTAATACATCGATCTTCATAAAAATCAGTTGATCTAAAGTTTATAACTGTATGTATACAAAAAATGTTTTTTTGAAAACTGATCCGCTAAAGTATTTATTTTATTCGGGATCAAGAAAGATTCATGCTTATAATGTTTTTTTCTAACTACAATAAAACAAAATTATTCATAGAAAGCAATTTATTTTCTAAACGTTTCATTATTTTTTTATCTGAACTTGTTTGATCATCATAGCCCAAAAGATGGAGTACACCATGGATAACCAATCTAACCAATTCTTCTGATATACTTACTTTATACTTCTTTGAATTAATTAATGCGTCATCAATTGATATAAATATTTCACCATCAATATGTTTTGCTTCACCTGAATAGTTAAAAGTAATAATGTCTGTTGAATAATTGTGTTTTAGAAAGCGCTTATTTATATCTAAAATAGATTCTTCTGATATAAAATTTATTTCCAGATTTAATAAACTAAACGTAAGCTCGGTTGATAAAGATTGAACTAAATAGTGAACCTTAATTTTATTTAGATTTTTTGTAACAGAATAAACACGCAATTTTTTCAAAATAAAACTCTTATTTATGATTCATTTTGTTTAAAGAATCAATTGTGATCTGTGTGTATTTAACATAACGCTCAGCAGATTTTTCAAAATCGTTTTTCTCATCATCACTTAGATCTCGTACAATTCTGGCAGGAACACCCGCAACTAGTTTACCGGACGGAACCTTAAAATTCGGTTTTACAACTGATCCGGCAGCGACCATAGATTTTGATTCAATAACAGCACCATCTAATACGATAGCTCCTATTCCAATTAGGCATAAATCCTGCAAGGTGCAGCCATGTAATTTAACTGAATGCCCGATTGTAACTTTATTGCCAATAGTTAAGGGATATTTTCCGTTGGTTACGTGCAGCATCGAGCAATCTTGAATATTAGTCAACTCACCTATCTTAACAAAATGAACATCTCCCCGAATGACAGTGTTGTACCATACGCTAGAGTTTTTACCAATCTTTACATCACCAATAATTTTTGCACCAGAAGCAAGAAAAACAGTGGGATGTAGATCTGGAAATAAATCCAGATACGGGAAAAGTTTTATCTCACCATACAAATTATTTAATCTTGATATTTCGGAGGCATCCATCCTTTTTTCTTCCAATGTTTTAATTCCAAAGTTATGCTGCCAATAATTACCTGCATTTTGGCTACGATTGGAACGGCGTATTGATCATTTGAAAACCAACCTTCAAAATATCCGGTTAAACCAAATATGCCTCTAAATTCTGTTTCACCATCAAGCCTGACACACGAAATATCATAGTCAACTGCATCAATATCCATATATTCTTCTTCATTATAAAAGTTGATATAAGTTTTTTCATATTTTTCATTTATAAAAACGGGAACGTTTACTTTCTTTTGTTGTCCCGTTCTTAATCTAGCAAAATAAAAAAGTGAAAGTCCATCCTGATAATCACGATCATAATTTATTATTGAGTCTTTCCAAATCTCATTTGTTCTTTCACGTCCTTTAATGATATGAATGTTATTATTTGTCTTGTTAAAACGATATTTGGAATATGTTGTATCATCGCCAAGAATTGAGCCTTTGAAGTAATGAGAGATCTGTTTTTTATCAAATTTTGTTTCATAAATCTGATGAAGATCAACGAATGGAATTCCTTCATAAGAATTTATATAAGCGATGGCGCTGTAGAGAGTATCATTTCCATCGACTTCTATCTTCTTAACTATTAATTTAATTTCACCAATTTCAAAAGCCAGGTATTTAACTACATAAGTTATTTCTTCACCAACTTCAATTATTTTTTGAGTAGGCTGAATTGAATTATTTTTATTGGATTTAGAAAATCCAAATACAAAAAATATAATAGGAAAAACGACTAAAAAAACTAAAAACTTTTTCATTTTAGTTTTGCTAAATCTTTGGCTTCGTTAAATAGAGTTAATGCTTTAATTAATTGATCATCTTGAATAAGTAATATTGAATACCATCCTTCATTCTTCCAAAAATTTCTTGCAATCTGTGCTTTTAATCTTGATGAGATATATTCTTTATCTTTTTTGTACTCTTCTTCATTAAAAGTAACTTCTTTCACAATCGCAAATTCAATAAAGTCCTTAAGCATTTCATCAGTGATCTGAAAATCCTTTCTAAATAATACTAAATCATCTTTGTATTTCTTTTTTAAAGATTCAGTATTTTTATCCAGATAGGATAGGATGAATGTATAAAACACATTCGTTCTTAAAAGATTTTGTGTGTAAGGAGTAACAAGTTCAGATTTTACAATATAATCTGGTGTTATACCGCCACCACCGTAGACAATTCTCCCCTTCCCGGTCTTATATGTAGGTTTAACAGAATCTTGTTCAGCAGTGTGATTAATATTGTTACCTTCTGTTTCCTCATCATTTAAATTTTCTGAGTAATAATCTCCTTTATTCTTTTTGTTTTTATAATCTCGCTGGATAAGTCTTCCGCTTGGTGTAAAGTATTGTGAAATCGTTAATCTCAATGCGGAGTTATCAGGCAAGTCAAACTGTCGCTGAACAAGTCCTTTACCAAAAGAGGTTTCACCAACAATTAATCCACGGTCCCAATCCTGAACAGCGCCGGAAACAATTTCGCTTGCAGAGGCACTTCCACGATTTATAAGAACAATTAAAGGAATATCTTCAAACTTAGAAGATTCTGATGCATTATAAACTTCATCAAATTCTTTTCTTCGTCCTTCAGTATAGACTATTTTCTTGTTACCACTAATAAAAAGATCACTTATTTTAACTGCTTGATTCAAATATCCGCCCGGATTACCACGAAGATCAACTACAAGCTGGTTCATTTCCTTATTATTTAAATCTTTTAATGCTTCTAAAAGTTCATCAAAAGTTGTTTCAGAAAATCTTGATACACTAACATAACCAGTATTCGCATCTATCATAAAATGTGTATCAACAGAGTATAAGGGAATTTTATCACGAACGATTGTATACTCAATCAACTTTGAAACTCCACCTCTGCTGATAGTTACTTTTACTTCAGAACCGGCTTTACCTCTAAGTTTCTTTCGTACATCATCATTAGTAATTCCTATTACTGCGGATCCATCAATTTTAATTATTCTATCGCCGGATAAAATTCCAAGTGCTTCACTCGGTCCTCCGGAAATTGCTGAAACAACAGTTAATGTATCATTAACAACTTGAAATTCAATTCCTATTCCCTCAAAATCACCTCGGAATGATTCTTCAACCTGGGTGAACTGTTCTGGTGGAATATAAACAGAGTGGGGATCAAGTTCATTTAACATACCATTGATTGCAGACTCAACTAATTTTTGAGTATCAACTTCTTCAACGTAATATTTTTCGGTAAAGGTTAAAACATCGTTAAATTTTCTGATACTATCTCGCAAGTTATCTTCAGAAAATACTTTTTCTAAAAATACACCAAGCACAATTCCAACAACGGCAGTAAACAACAGATAAGGAAATTTTACAGATTTAAATGACATTAGTTTACTCCAATAACTTTAAAATAATTTATAAGTAAATAATCAATTTAAAAGAATAATAAAGGTCCATTAACAATTCCAATATTAACTTTTTACTTCAGGTTTCATCTGAGGAAAAAATATAACATCACGAATTGACGGTTGATTTGTTAAAAGCATTACTATTCTATCTATTCCAACTCCCAATCCCGCAGTTGGCGGCATACCAAATTCCAATGCTCTGATAAAATCTTCATCAATTTGATGAGCTTCCTCATCACCCGCTTCTTTCATTTTATCCTGATTCTCAAATCTTTTTCTTTGGTCTATTGGATCATTTAATTCTGAAAAAGCATTACAAATTTCTCTTCCGAATACATATCCCTCAAATCTTTCAACAACTCCTTCTTTTGAACGATGTTTTTTTGCAAGCGGCGATAATTCGAGTGGATAATCAATTATAAAAGTTGGTTGTATCAATTCAGGTTCAACTGTAACACTAAATAATTCATCAATAAACTTTGCCCTTGAATGAATTGCACTGATTTCAATTCCTACTTTTTTTGAAGCAGATTTCAAATCATCCATTGAGCAACTAAGAACATTTAATCCTGTTTTTTCTTCAATTGCCTCAATCATTGAAACTCTTTTCCATGGAGATTTAAAATTAATCTCAGTTCCATCAACATTAAATGAAAGTGTTTTAAATACAGAGTTACATACATGTTCAATCATTTTTTCCACGTATACCATCATCCAATTATAATCTTTATAGGGAACATAAAGTTCTAACATAGTGAATTCAGGATTGTGGGAACGATCCATTCCTTCATTTCTAAAGTCTTTCGAAATCTCATAAACTCCATTTAATCCCCCAACAATTAATCTTTTAAGATATAGTTCATCAGCAATTCTTAAATACAATTCAGTATCCAAAGCATTGTGATGAGTTACAAATGGACGTGCGGCTGCTCCGCCATATAACGGTTGTAGTATTGGAGTTTCAACTTCAAGATATCCACTTGAATCAAGAAAATTTCTAATGGCAGAAATAATTTTACTTCTTTTAATAAAAACTTCCTTTATATCAGGATTAACAATTAGATCAACATATCTTCTTCTGTATCGTAATTCCTTATCTGCAAATTGATCATAAATTACTTTGTTGCCTTGCTCATCAATAACCTCTTTTGCAATCGGTAATGGCTGCAACGATTTGCTTAGTAATTTTAACTCACGAGTATGAACAGAAATCTCGCCGGTCTTGGTGATGAAAACAAAACCCTCAACTCCAATTATATCACCAATATCCAATAATTTAAATGCATCGTATGATTCACCAATTTCATCTTTTTTAAGATAGACTTGTATTCTTCCGTTATGATCTTGAATATGAGCAAATGATGCTTTTCCCATTCTTCTGATCGCCATAATTCTACCTGCAACCTTCACATTCATTTCAACGCCTTCTTTAAATTCACTTTTAATTTTTTGTGAATCTGAATTAATGTCGAATGAGTAGGCAAAAGTTTCAACTCCTTTATTTGTTAATTCCTCAAGCTCTTCGTATCGTCTTTTAATTAAATCATTAACAGATGGCTGAACATTATTTTCCAAAATTATTTTCTCCTGAAATTTGTTAATCGTAAACAGACAAGATCTTGAATATTTTCTGCAAGCTTTACAGGCACACTAAAATTATTTGCTATCATAGAAAATGCAATCGGTTCATTATCACCTGTAACAGCATAGCCAGATAAACTGCGAACATGACTTATGTAACCTGTTTTAGCTCTTAATTTGTTTTGTGCAGTTGTGTTTTGCATTCTCTTTCCCAAAGAGCCATCAACACCAGCTATAGGCAGAGAATTATAAAAATCATTATAAACTATTTTATTTGAATACATGTATTTTAAAAGTTCAACAATTTGTCTAGGTGTAACCATATTAATATATGACAAACCACTTCCATCTACTATAATTATATTTTCTGGATTTAATCCAATATCTGCAAATATTTCTTTAATAGCTGTTATGCCATTTGTAACTGAGCCGAATCCCTGTTTTTCTAAACCAATTGTCTTTAATAATTGCTCAGCAAAAAAATTCTGACTGCCTTTATTTATTACTTTGATGATTTCACTAAGCTTTTCTGATTTGCTTACAAATAATAATTCTAAATCATCATAGTTAATGCTTCTCTCGTAATCATCAATATCAATGGCATATCCATTAACTCTTATTCCTCTATTTTCTAAACGATTTTTTAGAACGAGCATAGCAAACTGAGTCGGGTTTTGAACAGTAGCATAAGTAACAACACTATCAGCGTCTTTTCTAATTTTACCGGAAACGGTTATTACATTTGTGCCTCTTTCACGAATAACTTCGATACTGGTTTTTTCACTTCCAGCAGCTGGCTTAACATTGTTAAGAATTACAATACTTCTTAAACTTGGTTTTGAGGTTACAAAAACAGAATCATACTTTTGGTTATAATAAATTGTAATGTCTACACAGTTATCATTGTATGATATTGCACTTGATTGCGCTGCATACCAATCTGTCTCATAATCCCATGCCCAGCCATTTCCCAATCCGATATCATCAAACAAATTATCATCACCAACAATGTTACCTTTTATATTTCTGACTCCCATTTCAAGAAGTGAATCAATCCACGTGTCAAATACAAAATTAATATCATTATTATAAAACCTGCCGGAGATAGTTGGATCACCTCTGCCCTGGATAACTAGATCGCCATAAATTGTTGATCCTGATTGATATCCATTAATTAAAATATTGGTAGAAAATCTATAATCACTTCCAAGTAGTAGCAAGCCCGCCGCTGTTGTAAATAATTTTAAGTTTGAAGCAGGAATAAAAAACTTATCTTCATTTCTTTTGTAAAAATATTCACCATTGTCTAACGATTGGATAACAACTCCCCAATGAGCATTTCTAAAGCTTGTATCATTAAAAATATCATCCAATTGTTTGCCAAGTTCTGAAATAGTGGAAAATGAAAAAAGCTGCAATGAATCTTTTTTGGTTTTTGTGGTATCCTGAGCAGTTATATTGATTGTTAGTAAAAACAATAGTACTGTTAGGATGAGCGAATTATTTAGATAATTTTTTAATTTCATCTTGTGTTAGCTTTCTATAAGATCCAATCGGGATATCCGGAACAATACCTGCAAAACTGCTTCGATGCAGTTTTTCAACAGTATAATTAATTGTTGTAAACATTTTTTTTACAAAATGATTTCTGCCTTCTGTACATTGAACCGTTAAATTTTTTCTATCCTTTTTCTTACCATATTTAATTGCAATAAATTTTCCTCTGGTTCCATCAATAAAAACACCTTTCAATAGTGTATTTTCGTGCTCAGCTTCAAGTTCTTTATCAATTTTAACTTCATATTCTCGAATTATATTGTTTCTGGGGTGAATTAATCTCTGAGCAAATTCACCATCATTAGTTAAAAGTAACACCCCAGTTGTATTGTAATCAAGTCTGCCGATCGGAAATAATTTTTGTTTTGATTTGATGAGATCAGTTACTTTCATTCTATTCTTCTCATCATCCGTAGTTGTTACAACACCTTTTGGTTTATTAAGAAGATAATAAACGTGTTCGGCTGGTTTTATTTTTTCACCATCAACTGTTACGTCATCATTTTCAATATCAATGTTTAAAGCAAGCTGAGTAACTGTCTTTTTATTTACAGTAACTCTGCCTTGCAGAATCAATTCTTCTGCTTTTCTTCTGGATGTAATTCCACTATCGGCAATAAATTTATTCAGTCTGGTCATTATTTTCTTCTGTACTTTCTAATTCCCGTTCGAGGGTTTCTTCAACCATGTTCATCATAATTTTATTTTTTTGCTCGATAAAATCTTCATCTTTCATAATCTCCTCAATCTCACGCGGCTTTGGAAGATCGCTAAGATTAAATAACCCGAAATATTTTAAGAATTCGGTTGTAGTACTGTATAATAAAGGTCTGCCAATTGTTTCTGCTCTACCTGTAATTGTAATAAGATTTTTTTCCAAAAGAGTGTTAAGTATATAATCAGAATTAACGCCGCGTATTTGTTCTAACTCCGGTTTTGTCATTGGCTGTTTATAAGCAATTATAGCAAGAGTTTCCAAAGCAGCCTGGCTTAATCTTCTTTTAGATTTTTCTGAAGATAAATATCCAACATACTTTGCATTTATTTCTGTAGTGGCAAAAATAAATCCATTAGCAATTTTCTTGATTTTAAAAGAATTGCCCTGTTCTTCATATTCATTATTTAGTTCTTCAACTGCAGAATGAATATCTGAAGAATTTATCTCAATTTCTTCTCCGTCAATTCCCTTAATTGCACGTATAATTTCATTTTCAGAAATTGGTTCATCAGAAGAAAATATTAAGGCTTCAATTATCGATTTATATGTTCTATCCATTTGATTTACCATAAATTACAAAATCATTAAACTCTGGTGATTCTTTAATCTCAATTTTTTCCATTTTTGTTAATTCAAGCAGAGCAATAAAAGTAATAACTATTCTTATCTTTTCTTTCATACCATGAACTAAACTTAAAAAATGTATTTCACCTTTTTCAACTATACGACTTAAGATGTACTGGATTTGTTCATCGATAGAAACGTTTATCTTTTGTATTTGATGTACAATCTGCGGTTTAATCCCTTCAATAGCCCTCTTAAATGCTTTTGCAAGATCATAGACAGATATATTTTTTAGAAGTATTTCAAACTCAGGAGGTGACTCCATTTCATCTTCAGAAAAATCTCCTCTAAAACTTATCTTGCGCTGGTTAGATTCAAAATATGTAAGATCTTCTGCAACTTCTTTGTACTTTTTATATTCAAGCAGTGCTTTGATAAGATCAGCACGCGGGTCAATTTCTTCACCTCGTTCATCAATCTCACGGGGTAAAAGCATTCTGACTTTAATGTGCATTAGAGTCGATGCCATTAAAATAAAGTCACCTGCAATTTCAAGATCCATCAGTTTGATAAGACTTACATATTCCAAAAATTCGCCTGTTATTCTTGAGATTGGAATATCATAAATATTTAATTCATCTCTTTTTATAAAAAAGAGAAGTAAATCCAGCGGTCCTTCAAACTGATCTAATTTTATTTTATACATTAACCTATTCTCATTTTATCACGAACTTCTATCATAGTTTCCTCAGCAATTTTTCTTCCCCGTGTTTCTCCGCTATGCAAAATATCTTTTACATCATTAATCCTGTTCTCATAATATTTTCTTTTTGCAATAATCGGTTCTAAGAAAGTAGAAATCTTTTTAGCACAATTCATTTTACAATCAAAACATCCTAAAGCACCACTGCGGCATCCAGCTTCAATCTCAGATATATCTTCAGTATTAAATTTTTTATGATACGAAAATACAACACAAACATCTGGATTTCCTGGATCACCTTTTCTTTGTTTGTTTGGATCGATTGCTGCTTTCTTCAATCTACTTTTTATAGTTTCAGGATCGTCACAAAGAAGAATTGTGTTATTTAAAGATTTGCTCATCTTAGCATTTCCATCTAAACCCGAAAGGCGTGAGAATTTTGTAAGCAAAGGTTCAGGTTCAGGAAAAACATCACCATACTGATTATTAAACCTGCGAGCAATCTCTCTAGATATTTCTATATGCGGTACCTGATCATCACCAACCGGGACAGCATTTCCTTTATACAATAAAATATCCGCAGTTTGTAAAACAGGATAACCTAAATGACCATAAATTACATGTTCAATATTCAAATCTCTAATTTGATCCTTTAATGTAGGATTTCGTTCTAATCTATTAACAGTAACTAGCATACTAAAAATTAAATTTAATTCTGCGTGTTCTTTAATCTGCGATTGTCTAAACATCGGACTTTTAACCGGATCTAAACCGCACGCCAACCAGTCGATTAACATATCAATCGAATTCTGGTATACATCATTTGTGTCCAAACTTGTTGTTAAAACGTGATAATCTGCAATAAGATGAAAGCTTTCATATTCATTTTGAAGCTTTACCCAATTTTCTAATGCACCAACATAATGACCGATGTGTAATTTACCAGTCGGTCGCATTCCACTAAGTATTCGTTTATTAGACATTGATAAAAAATATTGTTAAAAATTCAGGTGAAAGATAATAATAAAGCGTGTAATTTTCAGGAAAGATATAGATAAGGTTTCCAGCGCTCATCAAGCCTGCCAACCACATTTTTAATAAACAATATATGACTAGGTTTAAACGGACGGAAAATCATTTTCATGTTCGCTTCTTCTGGTGTTCTATCGCCTTTACGATTGTTGCAATTTGTGCAAGCTGTAACAAGATTTTCCCATGTCTCGTCTCCACCGCGTCCTCTTGGAAAAACATGATCAACAGTCAAGGCAATGTCAGATCTTCCACAATAAGCGCATTTGTAGGCATCTCTTCTAAGAATGTTTTTCCTGGTAAGCACAACTTTTTTATAGGGAAGTTTTACAAACTTACTGATGCGAATTACACTTGGCCACGGATAACTTCTGTCAATCGAATGTAAAGCTTTTCTTTCATCATTTAATACAGTTTCTGCTTTACCAAGGTAAATTAGTATAACTGCCTTGCGAATGTTGCAAACTGAAAGTGGTTCATAGCTTTGATTTAAAACCAGAACTTTAGAATTGAGTTTTCCATTTGTGGGTATCGATCGTTCGAAGACTTACACCTCTAACTCTGCTTTTTTGATTGTTTTATAAAATAAAATCTTATCACTAATCTTAATATAAATATAACACCAACTATAGCTAATAATGGAATATAGTATGATCTTGGAATTATTTCATATGTTCCTCTAATCATATCAATTAAAAGTAAAATAGCCAAAACAAATACAAGTCCAATTGATCCGTAATTAAATATTTTGTACCAGCTTTTATCCATTATAATACTCAATTTTCTTATTAAAGCTACAAATTAGATTTTTGTTTATCAATTATAAATTTGATGGAATAGTATTAATACTTTTTAAAGATTATCGCTACGCAAGTTACATAATTATCTGAATGACTAAGTGAAATTTTGATATCCTTATCCTCTGCTAAAAATTCTTTTAGCTTACCGAAGAATGTAACTACAGGTAATCCATTTGGTTCATTTGTAATTTCCATGCTTTTCCACGTTGCATCTTTTTCCCAACCTGTTGCTAATGCTTTATATATTGCTTCCTTAGCTGCAAATCTGGCAGCAAGATGCTGATATTTGTTGTGCTTTGCCAGGCAGTAATCCAATTCAGTTTTAGTATAGATTTTATTTAAAAATGAATCACCAAAAGTATCAATGCTGCTTCTAATCCTCGCAATTTCAATTATGTCAATTCCGATTCCGATAACCATTATTTCTTTTCCGATTAATATCCGATTGCAGCGCCATAACCTCGAGAATCAGTGGCGCCATAAAATATCTTATTTTCAAAATCAACTAAAATTCCTTCACATCTTCCTAAAGTTCTAATTTCACCAAATTTATATCCTTTGTTTTGCAAAGAATGAATAACATCAAAACTCAATCCGAAATTCTCATAGTATATTTCATCCGGCAGCCACTGATGATGAATGCGCGGCAGATCTATAGCTTGCTGAATATCCATATTGAAATCTAAAACGTTGAGAATTACCTGAAGTACAACAGTTGCAATAGTTGAACCCCCGGGTGATCCAACAACCATGAATACTTTACCATCTTTCAATATTATTGTGGGTGACATTGAACTGAGCATTCTTTTACCAGGCTCAATTTTATTTGCTTCACTTCCAACCAAACCGAACTGATTTGGCTCACCTGGTTTTGAACTGAAATCATCCATTTCATTATTAAGCAAAAATCCCGCACCATCAACAACTACTTTAGATCCAAATGCAGAATTAATAGTTGTGGTTGTACTTACTGCGTTTCCAAAACTATCTATAATGGAATAATGTGTGGTTTCTTCGCTCTCTGAATTTGTATTTGGTTCAGCAGAAAATATCTCTGAAGAAGGAGTTGCATCATCTTTAAATTTATTAAAAATATCTTTTGCATACTTTTTTGATAGAAGCCAATCAACAGGAACACTATAAAAATCAGGATCACCAATGTGTTTTGATCGATCTGCAAAAGAATATTTCATTGATTCAATTAAATTATGAAGGTAGTAACTGCTTCCCCAAACATCTTTTTCAAAAGAATAGTTTTCTAAAATATTGAGCATTTGAAGAAGTGAAACTCCGCCACCACTTGGAGGTCCCATAGTAATTACTTTGAAACCTCTATAATCCGTTTTAATTGCAGGTCGTTCTATTGGTTTATAATTCTTTAGATCTTCGAGAGTTATATACCCACCAAGCTGTTTTATTTGATTTACAATTAATTCAGCAGTTGTACCAGTATAAAAACCAGTCGAACCATTATTTTTAATTAGCTCTAAAGTATTTGCTAAATCAGTTTGGATAAATAGATCACCTTCACTAAATGCTTTACCAACTTTAGTAAATATTTTTTTTGATGACTCATACATGTTAAAATATTCAATCTCGTACTCGAATGATTTTGCCAGTTGATACTCAAGTATAAATCCATTTTTTGCTAAGTCAATTGCTGGTTGAATAACTTCTGCTAAAGAAAGTGACCCGTAC
>Ga0105105_10000378_pt1 | contig 20394 bp, 16 predicted proteins | sample PPLLaktember2015_4_FD_79108 | JGI IMG/M metagenome (GOLD analysis project Ga0105105, IMG submission 79108) | Freshwater sediment microbial communities from Prairie Pothole Lake near Jamestown, North Dakota, USA - PPLs Lake P8 Core (1) Depth... | ecosystem: Environmental > Aquatic > Freshwater >...
CCGCGCGGTGCCCGAGGTGCGCGGCGGCGTGGCCGGCTGGCGCATCGACGGCGAGAAGATGTGGACCACCGGCATGCACACCGCCTCGCACTGCCTGACCTTCGCGCGCACCAGCGGCGAGGCCGGGCAGGCGCGGGGCATCACCGCGTTCGCCGTGCCGACCGACACCCCGGGGCTCAAGGTCGAGGAATACCTCTGGACCTTCAACATGCCGACCGACCATCCGCGGGTCAGCTTCACCGGCGTGTGGGTGCCCGACGACGCGATCGTCGCCGGCCTCGACACCGGCCTGCGCGTGGCGCAGCACTTCGTCCACGAGAACCGCATCCGGCAGGCGGCCTCGAGCCTCGGCGCGGCGGACTTCTGCGTGCGCGAGTCGGTCGCCTACGCGAACGCCCGCAAGCCCTTCGGCCGTCCGCTGTCGACGAACCAGGGCATCCAGTTCCCGCTGGTCGAGCTCGCCACGCAGATCGAGATGCTGCGGCTGCTGATCCGCAAGACCGCATGGGAGATGGACCGCATGCCCAAGCCCGAGGTCGAGACGAAGCTGTCCGACCGCGTGTCGATGTGCAACTACTGGGCGAACCGGCTGTGCTGCGAGGCCGCCGACCGTGCGATGCAGGTGCACGGCGGCCTGGGCTACTCGCGTCACAAGCCGTTCGAGCACATCTACCGCCACCATCGCCGGTACCGGATCACCGAAGGCTCCGAGGAGATCCAGATGCGCAAGGTCGCCGGGCACCTGTTCGGCTTCATGGGCGCGGGAGCCACGCGATGAACGCGCTGCTGCCGCCCTTCCGCCACATTCCCTGGCCCGAGCGCGACATCGCGGTCGAGCGCCGCGACGACGGCACGATCGTCATGCGCTCGCGGCTGCCGCTGAACCCGTATCCCGATCACGTGCCCGGCCTGCTGCGCCGCTGGGGTGCCGAGGCGCCGGAGCGGACCTGGCTCGCGCAGCGGCGGGGCCCCGATCGCGCATGGCGCCGCGTGTCGTACGGCGAGGCGCTGGCCACGGTCGACGCGGTCTCGCAGGCGCTGATCGACCTCGATCTCGGACCCGATCGGCCGGTGATGATCCTGTCGGCCAACTCGCTCGAGCATGCGCTGCTGACGATGGCCGCGATGCAGGTCGGCGCTCCCGCCGCGCCGGTCTCGCCCGCCTACTCGCTGGTGAGCCGCGACCACGCCAAGCTGCGCCACGTGTTCGGGCTGGTCCGGCCCGGCCTGGTGTTCGTGCAGGACGGCCCGCCCTTCGAGCGCGCGCTCGCCGCGCTCGACCTCACGGGCGTCACCGTCGTGCACGTCGAGCGCGCGCCGACCGGCCTGCCCAGTCTCGCGTGGGACACCCTCGTCGCCACGCGCCCGACCGGCGCCGTCGCCGAGCGCCTGGCCGGCGTCGGCCCCGAGACCGTCGGCAAGCTGCTGTTCACCTCCGGCTCGACCGGCATGCCGAAGGCCGTGCCGAACACGCAGCGGATGATGTGCGCGAACCTCGTCATGTACCTGCAGTGCCGGCCGCGCGATCCCTCCGACCCGCCGCCGCAGCTCCTCGACTGGCTGCCGTGGAACCACACCATGGGCGGCAACGCGCTGTTCAATCCGGTGCTGGCCGACGGCGGCACGCTGCACATCGACGACGGCCGCCCGGTGCCCGGGCAGTTCGACGAGACGGTGCGCAACCTGCGCGAGGTCGCGCCGACCTACATGAGCAACGTGCCGGCCGCCTGGGCGATGCTCGCCACCGCGCTCGAGGCCGACGAGGCGCTCGCCGCGCACTTCTTCTCGCGGCTGCGGCTGATGGGCTACGGTGGCGCGACGCTGCCCGACGATCTGTACCGTCGGCTGCAGACCCTCGCGATCCGCCATACCGGCCGGCGCATCGTGATGGTCACCGGCTGGGGCTGCACCGAGACCGCCCCGACCGCGACCTCGACCTACTGGAACACCGAGCGCGTCGGCCTGATCGGGCTGCCGTACCCGGGGATCGACCTCAAGCTCGTGCCCGTCGGCGGCAAGTACGAGCTGCGCATCCGCGGCCCGATCGTGATGAAGGGCTATCACCGCCAGCCGGAGCTGACGGCCAGGGCGTTCGACGACGAAGGCTTCTACCTGATCGGCGACGCGGCCACCTTCGTGGATCCTTCGGACCCGGCCGAGGGCCTGGTGTTCGCGGGGCGTGTCGTCGAGGACTTCAAGCTGACCTCGGGCACCTTCGTGCACGTCGGCACGCTGCGCGTGACCTCGATCGCCGCGGCCTCGCCGGTCGTGCAGGACGCGCTGGTCGCCGGCCAGGACCGCCACTACGTGGGTCTGCTCGCCTGGCTGAACGTGGCGGCATGCCGCGTCGTCGCGGGCCTGCCCGAGGCCGAGGTCGACACGCTGGTGCGGCATCCCGCGGTCATCGCGCGCATCCGCGAGGGCCTGCGCGCGATGAACGCCGCGGCCGGCGGCTCGAGCGGCCGCGTGGGCCGGGTGATGCTGCTGACCGAGCCGCCGTCGGTCGACGGTAACGAGATGACCGACAAGGGCTACGTGAACCAGCGCGCGGGGCTGGAGCGGCGGGCGGCGTGGGTCGAGCGGCTGTATGCGGAGCCGCCGGGCGAGGACGTGATCGTGATCGACTGATCCGGCGAGGGCCGGCCGGTTCAGAGCAGCTTGACGATGCCGGCCAGCAGCGCGGTCTGGGCGGTGAGGGCGCCCAGCATCCATTTGAGCAGGTCGGTCTTCGACTCGGCAATGCGGGCGGCCAGGTTCGCGTCCACCTTGTCGAGACGAGCGTTGACGTCGGCATTCAGCCTGTCGATGCTGTCGGTGACCCTAGCGTTTGTGTCGATGGCTCCCATCACCAAAAGCATAGTCACCCTGCCGCGACCCGGCAATCGGCCGGATGGCCGAGGGCGCGTGGTAGCCATGGAACGGGCTCGCCCGGCGGGCGGACCGGCGCGTTAGCATCCGCCACCGGCCGACCGAGCCGGACCCCGTGGAGAACCCCTGTGCGCCTGACCCTGACGTCCCGCCTCGCCGCTGCCGCGGCGGCCCTGCTGCTGTCCGCCTGCTCGTCGATGATGCCCGTGCCCGAGGTGCCGCAGCGCGCCGGCACCGACAACCCGCCGCGCTCGATCCTGTACGTCGGCAACAGCTTCATGTACTACAACAACAGCCTGCACACGATGGTGCTGCAGATCGCGCGCACGCTGCCCGACCCCAAGCGCGCCGCCCACCGGGCGACCTCGCTGACCATCAGCGGCTCGGGCATCGACTGGCACGACGTCGCCGCCTACATGAAGCCCGACCAGATCGGCCGCTACTCGTTCGTCGGCGACAACGAGATCCGCTTCAATCCGCCCGGCCGGCAGTTCGACGCGGCGATGCTGATGGACTGCAGCCAGTGCCCGGTCCATCCGCAGCTGCGCCCGGTCTTCTTCGAGTTCGCGAAGAAGCACTCGGACACGCTCAGGCGCAACGGTGTCGAGCCGATGTTCCTGATGACCTGGGCCTACCAGGACAAGCCCCAGATGACGCAGGGCCTGGCCGACGCGTACACCGAGGCGGGCCGCCTCAACCGCGCGCACGTCATTCCCGCCGGGCTCGCGTTCGCGCGCTCGATCGCCAAGCGCCCCGATCTGAACCTGTACGTCGCCGACAAGCGGCATCCGAGCCCGGCCGGTTCCTACCTGACTGCGGCGACCATCATCGCGTCGGTGTACGGCATCAGCCCGGTCGGCGCGACGTTCACCGCGGGCCTCGAGCCGGCCGTCGCGCGTCACCTGCAGGAGACGGCGCAGGAGACGGTCCAGGCCTACCGGCGCTGAACGCCTGGTATCCGACGCGGCGTCGTCGGCGGTAGCATGAGGGCGACGGCGGCACGAGCCCGCCGCGCCCCCTGCGGCCGGTCCTCCGGTCCTCGGGCACGACCGACACGAGAGGAGACAGCCAGATGACCCGCTTCCGTCCGAAGGGCGCCGCCGCGTCCGCGTCCGATGTACCGCAGGGCGAACGCCCCGCCTCGATCGCCCGCCGCGCGCTCGTCGGCGCGCTGCCGGCAGCCGCGCTGCTCGCGGCCGCCCCGCGCGTGCGCGCGCAGCCCGCGGGCTGGCCGAACAAGCCCATCCGGATGATCGTCGGCTACACGCCCGGCGGCTTCACCGACAACATGGCGCGCACCGTCGGCGAGCCGCTGGGCCGCGCGCTGGGCCAGCCGGTGGTCTTCGACTACAAGCCCGGCGCCAACAGCATGATCGGCACCGAGATGCTGGTGAAGTCGGCCCCGGACGGCTATACGCTGACCACCGTCATCGCCGCGCACTCGGCGAACCCGTCGCTCTATCCGAAGATGGCCTTCGACGCGCAGGCCGACGTCGTGCCGGTCGCGCTGACCGGCATCGCGCCGCTGATCCTGTGCGCGCATCCGGGCTTCCCGCCGACCACCTCGGCCGAGCTCGTCGAGTACGTGCGCGCGCGCCCCGGACAGTTCAACTTCGGCTCGAGCGGGCAGGGCGCGGCCGCCCACCTCGCGATGGAGCAGTTCATGGCGCAGCACGGGCTGAAGATGCAGCACGTGCCGTACAAGGGCACGCAGCCCGCGCTCACCGACCTGGGCGGCGGGCAGATCCAGCTGATGTTCGACACGCCGCTGTCCCTGGTGCCGCAGGTGCGCGCAGGTCGCATCCGCTCGCTCGGCATCGCCAACGACAAGCGTCTGGGCGGCTACCCGGATGTCGCGACGATGGGCGAGGGCGGCGTGCCCTTCACCGCGAACACCTGGTCGATGGTGCTGGCCCCGGCCAAGACGCCGCGCGAGCTGGTGCAGCGGTTCAATGCCGAGATCCGGAAGATCCTGGAGTCGGCGGAGGTCCGGACGCGACTGGAGAGCACGGGCATCGTGCCGGGTTCGGGGAGCGCGGAGGACGCGGCCGCGTTCCTGGCGTCGGAGGTGGAGCGCAACGCGAAGGTGGTGAAGACAGCGGGGATCCGGCTCGACGGCTGATCAGGCGTCGAGCGCGCCGGCGAGGAACTCTCGGACCGCAGGGTCCCGGGTCAGGGTGATCGCGGTCTGCATCGCCTCGGTGGCGGCCGGCCGGTCGCCGGTCGCGGCCAGCGACATGGCGAGCGTGACCCAGTAGGGCTGGTAGCCCGCGACCTCGGCGGCGACGAGTCGACGCAGGATCCCGAGCGCCTGCCCGGGCTCGCCGGCGTCCAGCCGCGCGGCAGCCTGTGCGACCAGGACGCCCGCGCTCGGCGCCCGTTCGGCCAGCAGGCCGTAGAGCGTCGCGAGCGCCGCGTGCTCCGTGCGGCCGGTGATCGGACGCTGCGCGTGCACAGACTGGATCGCGGCCTCGCACTGGTAGCGGCCGAACACGCCCGACCGCGACGCCGCGGTGAGCTGGCCTTCGGCCTCGATGATCATGTCGCGCGACCACAGCCGTGCGTCCTGTCGCGCCAGCGGCACGAAGCGACCCTCGGCGTCGCGCCGGGCCGCCCGTCGGGACTCGCAGTACAGCATCAGCGCCAGCAGGCCGCGTGCCTCCGGCTCGGCGGGCAGCAGCGACACGAGCAGGCGCCCGAGGAAGAGCGCCTCGCCCGCCAGGTCCCCCGCACCCGGATCGGCGCCGGCGACCGTGTCCCAGCTGGTGCCGTAGGCCGCGTAGACGGCATTGAGCACGTCGCCGAGCCGTTCCGGCATGTCCTCGGCGCTCGGCAGCTCGAAGCGCAGCCCCGTGTCGCGGATCTTGGCCTTCGCGCGCACCAGCCGCTGCCCCATCGTGGCCGGTGCGACGAGGAAGGCCGAACCGATCTGCACCGCGTCGAGGCCCAGCACCGTCTGCAGCATCAGCGGCGTGCGGATGGCCTCGTCGATGGCGGGGTGGGCACAGACGAACAGCAGCTTGAGCCGGTCGTCGGGCAGGTCCGGCACCTCGGGTGCGAAGCCGTCGTGCAGCAGGGCCAGCTCGATCGCCGACGCGTCGACCACGCTCCGATGCCGCGCCGCGTTGCGCAGCGTGTTGCGCGCCGCGGTCATCAGCCAGGCATCGGGGTTGTCCGGTACGCCGGTCTCGGGCCAGGTCCGCAAGGCCGCGACGAAGGCCTCGGAGAGCGCGTCCTCCGAGGCTGCGATGTCCCGGGAGCGCGCGACCAGGATCGACAGCAGTCGACCGTAGGAGGCGCGCGCCGCCGTCTCCGCCGCGCGTCGCGCGTCCCGCATGCTCAGGCAGCCGGCGGCGCCATCGGCGGCATGACCGGCCGGACCTCGACCGAGGCGCTCGAGGCCGCAGGGGCGCGCGCCGCCCAGTCCAGCGCCGTGTCGAGGTCGGGCACCTCGATCACGAAGTAGCCGGCGAGCTGCTCCTTCGCGTCGGCGAAGGGACCGTCCTGCACCAGTCGCTTGCCGTCCCGCACGCGCACCGTGGTGGCGGTGTGCGGGGGCTGCAGGCCGTCGCCGTTGACGATGATGCCGGCCTGCGCCAGCGCCGCGATGTAGGCGCTCCAGCCACCCCAGTAGGCGCCTGCCTGCGCCGGGTCGTTGCGCTTGGCGAATTCGCTCTCGGTCTCGGTGAAGATCAGCATGTACTGCATGGTCGACATCCTTTCGTCGTGTGTGGATCGAGGGGCGGGGGCGCGGGATGCGCCCTCCTGATCGCCTCTCGATGGGATGACACGCGAGGTCGGTCGATTTCGACAGGCGGCGAAGGAAAGATGATGCCCGGCCGTACCGGCGCCGTGTGCGATTCCAGGCATCGGCGCTGTCCTCGAGGCGAGGCCCGGTCAGTCCCGGTGCCGCCGGGCGCGAATGGCTCGCGTTCCCTCGGCCTCGGCGAACGCGAGGGCGAGCTCGCGGATGCCCGGCTCGATGCGCTCGACCGCGATCGATCCGAAGCCCAGACGCAGGCCGGTGCGCGGCGCGCCGCGCACGCCGCGCCAGAAGACCCCGCCCGCGTCGAACACGACCCCGCGGCGCAGCGCGTATCGGGCGACCGCGTCGACGTCGGTGCCCCCGGGCGCGAGCGCCCACAGCGACGAACCCCCGGCGGGCGGCTCGAAGCGCAGCCGGGGCAGGTGCCGGCGCAGCGCGTCGCACAGCACGGCGCTGCGCTCCGCGAGCGTTCGCACCAGCCGGCGGACCGCGGCATCGTGATGGCCGAGTGCGATGAAGCCGGCGAGCGCGCGCTGGTTGTTGGCCGGTGGGTGGCGCACCGTGAGGCGCCGGATCGCGCGCGCCTCGGCGACCAGCGGCGGCGCTCCGACGAGGAAGCCGAGTCGCAGCCCGGGCGCGAGCGTCTTCGACAGGCTCCCGACGTAGACGACGCGCTCGTCCTCGTCCATCGCCTTGATGGCTGCGTTGGCGCCCCCGTCGAATGCGAGCTCGCTGTCGTAGTCGTCCTCGACGAGGATCAGGTCGTGCTCGAGCGCGGCCTGCAGCAGCGAGCGCCGGCGCGCCGGCGGCATGGTGACCGTGGTCGGATTCTGGTGGCTGGGCGAGACCTGCACGACGTCGCAGCGGGCGAACCGTGTCGACACCCGCAGCCCTGCGTCGTCGAGCGGCAGCGCCAGCGTGCGAGCCCCGTGCAGCGTCCAGGTGTTCCACGCGTCCGGATAGCCCGGAGACTCCAGGCCGACCGTCGCGCCGCCGCGTGCCAGCGTGGCGGCCACCAGCGAGATGGCCTGCTGCGCGCCCAGCGTGACCAGGATCCGGTCGGGCGTGGTGCGGATGCCCCGGCGCGGCAGAAGGCGCTGCGCGATCTGCTCGACCAGCTCCGGGTCGTCGGCGTCGATGCGGTCCGCCGCCCAGCCCCGCACCGCCTGCGGCCTCAGCGCGAGCCGGGACGCCTCGCGCCAGGCGCGCAGCGGAAAGCCCGCGGGGTCGAGTTCGCCGTAGACGAACGGGTAGGGGAGGGCGAGCCCATCGCGCGGCTTGGCGACCTGCGGCATCGCGCGCACACCGGCGCCCAGCCGCGCCGACCAGTCGACGGGTCCCGCGCCCGCCTGTGCGCCCGCGGCGGGCTCGTGCTCGCGTCGCCAGCCGACCGGCACCGGCATGTCCGCCGCTGCCGGGTTCACCGCATGCCCGCTGCGCGCCGACGCCAGCAGCCAGCCTTCCTCGGCCAGCGTGCGGTACACCAGGACCACGGTGTTCCGGGCGACGCCGAGCTGTTCGGCGAGATCGCGGGTCGAGGGAAGCCGTGCAGCGGGCGGCAGCACGCGCGACGCGATGGCGCTCACCAGTCCGGCGCGAAGCTGCGCCTGCAGGGGCGCCACGGCCTCCCGGTCGAGCGGCAGGAGGGCGGCCCAGCGCGGGGCGCCGCGGGCGGACGACGATGCGGAGCGCGGCACGAACGGTTGGGGGCAGGTGAGTACGAACGCGGCGGTCGGCGTTCCGATGGATCCAGAACTTTCGATCGATGGTACCAGTCCAGGTAACCCGCGCCGAGTGCCCCGTGACGGCATTCATCATCGGCAGCCCTCACACACCGCCGGACGCCTCATGGACATCGACCTCGACTGGGACTACGACCGCACCGCCGAGCGCAGGCACCGCTTCCTGTCGCCGTCGCTGCGAACGTTCACCGCGTTCGAGCGTCCGCTGCTGCTGCAGCGCGGCGAAGGCGCGCACGTCTGGGACGCCGACGGCAAGCGCTACCTGGACTGCCTCGCGCAGAACCTGTGCATCAGCGTCGGCTACGCGCATCCGGGCGTCAGCGCCGCGATGACCGCGCAGATGCAGACGATCCAGCACGTCACCACGATGTACCACCACCCCGGCGCCGCGCAGTTCGCCGAGGAGCTGGTCGCCACCATGCCGAAGAGTCAGGACTGGGTGGTGCACCTCGTCAACAGCGGCGCCGAGGCGATCGACCTCGCGGTGCTGGTGGCGCGCCTGTACACCGGGCACTTCGATCTGCTGACGCTGCGAAACTCGTATCACGGCATGCATTTCGGCACGATGGCCGCGAGCGGTCTGGCGCTGTGCCACCAGCCGCTGGCGGGTGCCCCGGGCTACGTGCACGTGCACAACCCGGACCTGTACCGCGGGGCCTACAAGGACGACGTCGACGGCTACGTCGACGACATCCGCCGCGTCATCGACTCGTCGACCAGCGGCGCGGTCGCCGGCCTGATCGTCGAGCCGATCCAGGGCTACGGCGGCGTGATCCCGATGCCCGAGGGCTACCAGCGTCGGGCCGCGGAGATCGTCCGCGCGGCCGGCGGGCTGTACATCTCCGACGAGGTGCAGACCGGCTTCGGGCGCACGGGAAAGACGTTCTGGGCGTTCGAGCAGGAGGGCATCGTGCCCGACGCCATCGTGATCTCGAAGGGCATCGGCAACGGCTTTCCGATCGCCGCGCTGATCGTGCGCCGCGATGTCGCCGAATCGATGGCGCAACGCAAGTTCTTCAACACCTACGGGGCCAATCCGATGGGCTGCGCGGCCGGCCGCGCGGTGCTGCGGGCGATCGCCGACGAGGGGCTGCAGGCCAACGCCGATAGGGTCGGCGCGCTGTTCGGCGAGGCGCTGGCGCGCGCCGCCCGGCGCCACGAGGTGATCGGCCAGGTCCGCGGCATGGGGCTGATGCGCGGCATCGAGTTCGTCGCCGACCATCGGACCCGCGTGCCGGACGATGCCTCGGCCGCTCGCGTGCAGGAAGGCCTGCGGGAGCGGGGCGTGATCGTCGGGCGCAGCGGGCAGTACAAGAACGTGCTCCGGGTCAATCCGCCGCTGTGCGTGTCGGCCGACGACGCGGCGCAGTTCGGTGACGCGCTCGAAGGCGCGCTCGCCGCGCTGTAGACGGGCGGATCCCGCGCATCGACCGGGGAGAGTGGTGATCCCATGAAGACGCGACCCATCACGACCCGTTCGAGGCCGGACGCCCCCGCCGGGGCGAGCCGCCCCGCCTCGATCGTCGCGCGCCGAGCGGCGCTGCTGGCGATCCCGGCGGCCGTCCTGGCGGCCTGCCTGCCGCAGGACCGCCCGGTCGGGTCGGCGGCCCCGGCGTCGACCTTGCCGGGCACCGGCGCGGCACCGTCGGCACGACCGGCCGCGCCCGCGCGGCCCGCGCCGAACCCGGATCGCAGCGCCTACTTCGGCGACCTTCACCTGCACAGCAGCTGGTCGGCCGACGCCTTTGCGCTGGCCACACGGCTCTCGCCCGAGGACGCCCACCGCTGGGCCCGCGGCGACACGCTGCAGTACCGGGGCAACGCGATCCGCCGCAAGGCGCCGCTCGACTTCCTCGCGCTGACCGACCATTCCGAGTACCTCGGGGTGATCCCCGAGGCGGCCGATCCGAACGGCGCCTTCGCCGGCACCGACTGGAACCGCCAGCTCAACGACCCGAACCCGATGGCGCGCTTCGCGCTGTTCCGCAAGCTCGTGCAGATGGCGGGCGCGAACCAGCGGATCGACGAGTTCGAGGATCCGAAGATGCTGCGCAGCGTCTGGCAGCGCTACGCGGCGGTCGCAGATCGCTTCGACGACCCGGGCCGCTTCACCGCCTTCGTCGCATTCGAATGGACCTCCGCGCCGGGCAACCTGAACCTGCACCGCTGCGTGATCTTCCGGGGCGCGGGTCCCGCGCTGCCGTTCACTTCGCTCGACTCGCAGGACCCCGAGAAGCTGTGGAACTGGCTCGACCTCGAGCGCGCGCAGGGGCGGCCCGTGATCGCCATCCCGCACAACGGGAACATCAGCGGCGGGCGGATGTTCGACGCGCAGAAGACCGCCTCCGGCGCCCCGATCACCCGCGCCTGGGCCGAACGCAGGATGGCGAACGAGCCGCTCTTCGAGATGGTGCAGGAGAAGGGCTCGAGCGACACCCATCCGACGCTCTCGCCGAACGACGAGTTCGCCGACTTCGAGACCTACAACTTCCTCCTCGGCACGCGCACCGTCGGCGAGTTCCGCACCGGCAGCTACCTGCGCCAGGCGTACGGCGTCGGCCAGGAGATCGCCGAGCGGATCGGCGCCAACCCGTTCCGCTACGGCATCGAGGCCGGCACCGACAACCACGCCGGCATGTCCTCGACCGAGGAGTTCAACTTCCAGGGACCCCACGGCAACGTCGGCGATCGCCGCGCGGCCGTGCAGAGCACCGCCGACGACGCGCCGGTCTTCAACAGCCCCGGGGGCCTGACGGGCGTGTGGGCCGAGGAGAACACGCGGGCCGCGCTCTTCGACGCGATGCAGCGCAAGGAGACCTTCGGCACTTCGGGCGTGCGCATCCGCGTGCGCTTCTTCGGGGGCTGGTCGCTGCCGTCCGACCTGACTTCGCGGCCCGACTGGGTGCGCCAGGCGTACGCGAGCGGCGTGCCGATGGGCGGGGACCTGCCCGCGCGCCCGGCGGGCGCGAAGGCGCCGACCTTCGCGATCCACGCGGTCAAGGACCCGGACTCGGGCAACCTCGACCGGGTGCAGGTGATCAAGGTGTCGACCCGGGACGGCCGCAGCACCGAGCAGGTGTTCGACGCGCTCTGGAGCGGCGCTCGCCGGCCCGATCCGAAGACCGGCAAGCTGCCGGACGTGGGCTCGACGGTGGACGTCGCCCGGGCGAGCTACACGAACACGATCGGCTCGGTCGAGCTGATCGGCACCTGGACCGATCCCTCGTTCGACGAGAAGGCCCAGGCCACCTACTACCTGCGCGTGCTCGAGATCCCGACCCCGCGCTGGTCCACGCACTGGGCGGTCGAGAGCGGCGTGACGCCGCCGCCGAACGTGCCGGCGACGCTGCGCGAGCGGGCCTGGACCTCGCCGATCTGGTACGGCGCGTCGGTCGCGAAGCGTCCCTGATCGGCGTGCGCCTTCAGTCCGCGTAGACGCCGGTCTTGCGGATCAGCGCCCCCCAGGCCTCGGTGTCGGCGACGATGCGCTGGCGCAGCGCATCGGGTGTGAGCGGCTTCCAGAGCGACCACAGCCCCAGCCGGCGGGCGGTCCACTCGGGCGTCGCGTTGACCTCGTTGATCGCCGCGGACAGCCGCTCGACGATCGGCTGCGGTGTGCCCGCGCGCACGTAGTACGCCGACCAGCCCATCCGGTCGTAGCCGCGCAGTCCGAGCTCCGCGAAGGTCGGGATGTCGGCGACGAAGGGCGCGCGTTCGTCCCCGGTGATCGCCAGCACCCGCAGGTCGCCCTTCTGCATGAACGCCCGCAGGCTGAGCAGGTCGAGCATGGCGAAGTGGACGATCCCGGCCCCGAGGTCGGGCAGGAACTGCGCCACGGTCTTGTACGGCACGTGCGTGGCCTCCAGGCCGAGCTCCTCGCCGAGCTGGAAGCCGTACAGGTGCCCGACCGCGCCGTTGCCGACCGAGCCGTAGTTGAGCTTGCCCTTCTGGGTGCGCGCCCAGGCGGTCCATTCCGCATAGGTGCGCGCCGGGTGGCTCGCCGGGATCGCGAGCCCGATCGGCGAGAGACCGCCGAAGGCCACCGGGGTGAAATCGCGCAGGGGCGAGTACGGCAGCTTCCGGTAGAGCGTCGGGAAGATCGCCATCGTCGCATTGGCCAGCAGCACGGTGTAGCCGTCGGCGGGCTGCGTGACGATGAACTGGTGCGAGATCTGGCTGGCCGCGCCGGGCTTGTTGTCGACGATCGTCTGTGCGCCCAGCCGCGCGGCGACGGGCGTCAGGAGCTCGCGCAGTCGGGTGTCGAGCGGGCCGCCCGCGGCGTCGCCGGTGACGAAGCGGATCGGGCGGCTCGGCCAGTCCTGCTGGGCCCGCGACGGGCCGGGCAGGGCGGCCGCGGCGAGCGTGGCGGCGGTCGATCGCAGCAGGCCGCGTCGGATGGCAGTGCGGCGCGTGAGGGTCATGGTGGCATCCTCGGATGGGTCGGGTGATGGGTGTGCGGGCAGGGCCGAGTGCGGGCAGGGCGAACGGAACGTGGAGGGCTCGCCTTCAGCCGCCGGCGAGCCGCGCGCAGATGGCGTCGAAGACGGCCATCCGCAGCGGCCGCACGGCGGCGGTGGTGTCGGGGTCGGACGAGAGCTGCACGATGACCACCTCGGCGAGCGGCGCGACGTAGACCTCCTGCGCGAACTGACCGTGCGCGGCGATGCCGCCCCAGCGGTCGTGCCGGCACCACCAGTGGCGGCGGTAGGTGCCGCCGGGCAGGCCGGCTTCGGAGACGCTAGCCGCGAACGCCGCGCGGTCACCGCCGCGGGCGAGGTCGTCGAACACCGCCGGAGCGAACAGCTCGCGGCCTCCGACCACGCCCCGGTTGCGCACCATCTCGCCGAAGCGGCCCAGGTCGCGCAGCGTCGCGCTCAGGCCGGCGGCAGCCCACTCGACCAGGGTCGTGTCCAGCGCGAAGCCCGCGTCCTCCTCCGCGCCGATCGGCTGCCACACGCGCTCCGACACGAGATCGACCAGCGAGCGGCCGGTGGCGCGACGCACGACCCAGCCGAGCGTGTCCGTGCAGCCGTTGTCGTAGCGGAAGGCGCCGCCGTGCGGCCCCGCTGACCGGGCCGAGCGCAGCAGCGCGTAGACGCCGTCGGGGCCGGCGTAGTCGCGCGGACGGGGCCGCATGCCCAGTGCCTGCAGCACCGATTCCTGCAGCGTGCCGATCTGGTGGGTCTCGTCGGTGAAGCGGAACGACGCGCGCATGTCCAGCAGCTGGTCGATGGTCGCCTCGCCGAGCGGCGTGCCCTCGAGTTCCGGGACCCAGCGGCTCGCCGCGGAGCCGGCATCGAGCACGCCGGTCTCGACCAGGTCCGAGACGATCAGGCCGAACAGACTCTTGGTTGCGGATGCGATCGCATGCCGGTGCTGCGGCGCCATGCCGTGGAGGTAGGTCTCGTGGACGATGCGGCCGCGGTGGAGCACGAGCAGCGCGTCCGCATGGGAGCGCTGCAGGTAGGCGTCGAGGTCGCAGCGGCCCCACGGCGCGAGTTCGACCGCGATCGCGCCGAGCGGCCGGTCGCTCCGCGCCATCGGCGTCGCCGGACCCGGGCCGCGCCAGACGGGCGCGCTGGGCCTGCGCGACCACGGATGGGTCTGCAGCCAGCGCAGCCAGGGCAGCCGGATCATGTTCTCGGGGGTGACCTGCCACTGCGGCGGGGGCGGGAAGCCCTCCATCACCGGGGCGGGGCGTTCGGATTCCGCGGTCATCGTTGCGCTCCGGGCGACCCGGTGGGTCGCCGATGCGTCGACGCTAGCAGAGGGTCCGGTGTCCGGAGGCGCACGCTCCGGGCGGCGCGGCATCGTTCGACGCCGCGTGCATCGCGATCTGCGTCGCGGTTATGTCTGCAGGTTCTGCAGCGTCTGTGGAGTCTGCGGCGGCGCGAGCGGATCCGCGCCGAACGCCGTGCAGACGAGCGTCGCGGCGCGCATCGCCACCGACGACAGCGCCGCGCCCCGCCGCGTCAGCAGTCCGATGGTGCGGGGATGGGTCAGCGCGGGCACCGGGATCGCCCGCAGGCCCGGGACGGCCGCGGGCCCGTCGACATGGCCGCGTGGTGCGAACGCGATGCAGTCGGTCGATCCGACGATGCGCAGGATCGCATCGAACGAGTTCGAGGTCACCGAGAGCCCGGGCACGTCGAGGTCGGCGGCCCGCAGGCGGTCGCGCAGGTGGCGCCAGAACGTGGTGCCGGCGTCGGAGCCTGCGAGCGGGTGCCGGAGCACGTCCTCGGGCGTCGGCTCGGGCACGCGGAAGATCGGATGGCCCTCGCGCGCGACGGGCACGAGCTCGTCTCGACGCAGCGGGTGCACTTCGAGCAGCGCGCCGTGCCATTCGGGGACCGCGGCGACGACGAAGTCGTGACGGCCGTCTTCCAGTGCGGGCACCAGGTCGTAGTTGAGACCGGTGTCGAGCCTGAGCGTCGCGCCGGGCCGGTCCTCGAGGAATCTCGGGAACAGGGCGGCGTGGACCGGCGCGGCGAGCGTGTAGGCCACGCCGATGCGGACCGCGCCGCGCTGCCCGAAGGCGAGGTCGGTCAGGCGTGCATCGGCGTCGCTCGCCTGGCGTTCGATCGCGCTCAGCGCGGCGGTCAGCACCCGCCCCGCCTCCGTCGGCTCGACGCCGCGCGGGGTGCGCTCGAGCAGCCGCTGGCCGTGACGGGCCTCGAGCCGCTGGATCGCGCGGCTGAGCGCGGGCTGGCTCACCTCGAGCCGGGTCGCGGCGCGCCCGAGCCCGCGCTCGGCGACGATCGTCATGAAGTAGGCGTAGTCGCGTTCGATCAAGGCGGCGCGCTCCCGTGGGGTGCGGCGATCGTACCGCGCGTGGCGGGCGTACCGGCGCGCCGTCTGGGACGCCAGCAGGACGACGTCCGTGCGATTCGTCCGATCCGCGGGTCCGTCGTAAGCTGTCGTCACGATGGACCTGCGCGCGCTCCGCTATTTCGTCTGCGTCGTCGACGCCGGCAGTCTGTCGCGGGCCGCCGGCGTGCTGTTCGTCGCCCAGCCGGCGCTGACCGCGCAGGTCAAGCGGCTCGAGGACGAGTTCGGCGTGCTGCTGCTCGAGCGCTCGCACGCCGGCGTGCGCCCGACCGCAGCCGGCCAGAGGCTGTACGAAGACGCGGTGAGACTGCTGGCGGAGGCCGACGCGCTGCGCGGGCGGGTGCTGCGGCCCGCCGGGGAACCCGAAGGCACCGTCACGCTCGCCTTTCCGGGGCTGCTGGTGCCGGTGCTCCTGGGTCCGCTGCTGGTCCGCATCCGTGAACGGCATCCTCGCATCCGGGTCTTCGTCCTCGACTCGGTGAGCCTCGGCGTCCAGGAAGCGGTCCGCGACGGGCGCGCCGACTTCGGCCTGCTGGTCGATCCGCCGCAGGTGCAGTGGCTGACGCTGCGGCCGGTCGCCTCCGAGGCGATCTACTTCGCCGGCGTCGACCGGGACGGCGCCGTGCGCGAGCGGCTGCGCGCCCCGGGCGCGGGCCGCCGGGCGGCGCGCGCCGCCGCCGGCGAGCCCGACGAGGCGACGATCCGGCTGACCGATGCGGTCCGGTTCCCGCTGGTGATGCAGTCGCGCCGATTCGCGATCCGGCGTCAGGCGCAGGAAGCCGCGGCCTCGCTCGGCCTGCGGCTCGACGTCGTGCACGAGCACGATTCGGCGAGCGTCATCCGCGCCCTGCAGCGCAGCGGCGCCGGGTTCACCTTCACGCCCGGGTGTGCGGTGCCGGTTCGCGAGACCGACCCGACCCGCGTGCGCGCCCGCATCGTCGAGCCCGAACTGCGACGCGGCTACGCGCTCGGTTGGCTGACCGGTCGCCAGCTCGACGACGCGGCCCGTACCGTGCTGCAGCTGCTCCAGGACGAGATCGACGCTGCGATCGCCGAGCGCCGGTGGATCGCCCGGCCCGCAGGCCCGACGGGCGATCGCAAATCCTGATGGATCCAGATCAACGATCGGTATTTGTTCTCCCGGTCCGGGGCGCAGCAAGCTGAGCGCCGACGCCCTCGAAGGGCCCGGAGACAGATCCGATGAGCACGAACGATCCGGCGCACCCTGCGCCGTGCGCCTTGCCGGTCCTGAACGTCGGCGCGCTGACCGGCCGCTACCTTCGGCTCTTCGGACGCGACGAGGCGATCCGCACCGACACGGCATCGATGCGTGGTGCCGAGCTCGACCGCCGCAGCAACCGGCTCGCGAACGCGCTGCTCGCCCTGGGCGTGGCGCGCGCCGACCGCGTGGCGGTCTATCTCCCGAACCGCATCGAGGTCGTCGAGGTCGAGCTCGCCTGCTACAAGGCCGCGCTCGCCAAGACGCCGGTCAACGCCCGGCTGTCGCCTCCGGAGGTCGCCGCGGTGCTGGCCGACAGCGGTGCGACCGTTCTGGTGACCACCGCCGAGCGGGCCGAGGCGATCCGCCCGGCGCTGACGGGCGAGCCGCCGCGTCTGCTGCTGCTCGACGTGCCGCCCACCGACGTGTGCAGCTACGAGTCCGCGCTCGCGCGCGCGAGCGACGCCTTCGAGGCGCGTGCCGTCGGGCGCGACGACCTCGCGGTGCTGCACTACACCTCGGGCTCGTCGGGCGTGCTCAAGGCGGCGATGCAGACGTTCGGCAACCGGCTGGCGCTGTGGCGCAAGCTGATGCTGCGTCCGGACGGTCGCGGCGCGCCCGGCGACGTGATCGGGCTGGTCGGGCCGATCACCCACGCCTCGGGCATGCAGCTCGCGCCGGCGTTCTGTTCGGGGATGGTCGTGCGGCTGTTCGACCGGTTCGAGCCGGGCGCGTTCCTGCGCACGATGCGCGACGAGCGCATCACGCACACCTTCATGGTGCCGACGATGGTCGGCATGGTGCTGACCGAGATCGGCAACGGCCCGAGGCCGGCGCTGCCCGCCCTGAAGCGGCTGGGCTACGGCGCCGCGCCGATGGCGCCGGCCCGCATCCTCGAGGCGATGGACGTCTTCGGACCGGTGCTCACGCAGGGCTACGGCGCGGGGGAGACGACGTCGGCGGTGACCGCGCTGTCGGTCCATGACCACGTCGTCGCACGCGAGCGGCATCCCGAGCGGCTCGCCTCCTGCGGTCGGCCGTTCGCCGAATCGCTGGTCGAAGTGGTCGACGGCGCGGGACGCGCCGTCGCGCCCGGGGAGATCGGCGAGATCGTCGTCAGCGGCGAGGACGTCTTCGCCGGCTACTGGGGCGCACCCGACCTCACCGTCGAGGTGCTGATCGACGGTCGGTACCACACCGGCGACCTCGCGCGCGTCGACGCGGACGGATTCGTCTACATCGTCGACCGCAAGAAGGACATGGTCATCACCGGCGGCTTCAACGTCTATCCGACCGAGGTCGAAGCGGTGCTCTACCAGCACCCCGCGATCGCCGAGGCCTGCGTGTTCTCGGTGCCCGACGAGAAGTGGGGCGAGGCGGTCGGCGCCCACCTCGTCCTCAAGCCCGGCGCGACGACCAGCCTCGAGGAGATCGACGCCTTCTGCGCCGAGCGGCTCGGCGGCTACAAGCGCCCGCGCATCGTGAAGCTCGTCCCGCAGGTCGCGCGCAACGCCAACGGCAAGGTCGCCCGCCGCCAGGAGCAGGCGCCGTACTGGGCCGGCCGCAGCCGCAACGTCAACTGAACCCGGAACCGACGATGGACCCCCGACGCCTGGCCCCGCCCTTCGAAGGCTCCGACACCGCGCGCGAGCTGATCGCGCGGATCGGCCACTACCTGCGCGACGAACTCGACCCGCTGGCGGTCGAACTCGGCGTCACCCACGAGCACGGCGCCGACCGCGAGACGCTGCGCCGCGTCTGGAAGCGCTCCAACGAGCTCGGCTTCTACGGCATGACCCTGCCCGAGAAGATGGGCGGCGCGGGGCTGTCGGTGCTCGACCACGTGCTCGTCAAGGAGGCGATCTACGCGAGCGGCTCGCCCTTCGCGCCGCACGTGCTCGGCGAGCTGTCCGGGCCGCCACGCATCGGCGCGCTGGTGCGCACCGCGACGCCGTACCAGATGGAACGCTTCATCCTGCCCGTGGCGCGGGCCGAGAAGTCGATCTGCTTCGCGATCACCGAGGCCGAGGCCGGCTCCGACGCGGGCGCGCTGCAGACCAAGGCCGAGCGCGGCAGCGACGGCTGGACGCTGACCGGGCGCAAGCGCTACATCTCGGGCTCGCCGGTCGCCGAGCTCGCGGTGGTGATCGCCTCGACCTCGTCCGATCCCGCGGTGCGCGAGACCACCGCTTTCGTCGTCGAGCTCGACGCGCCGGGCGTGCGCGTCGAGGGGGGCTACAAGACGATGGCCGGGCAGTCGCACACCGCGGACATCGTCCTCGAGGGCTGCGTCGTGCCCGACGCGAACCGCATCGGCGAGATCGGCAAGGGGCTGGGTCTGGCGCTCGGGCGCATCACGGTCAACCGGCTGCTGCACTGCCCGGCGATGGTGGGTCTGGCGACGGTGGCGCTCGACGACGCCCGCGCCCACGCCATGAGCCGTCGGCAGTTCGGGCAGGCGATCGGCGCGTTCCAGTCGGTCCAGCACATGCTCGCCGACATGGCGACCGAACTCGCCGCTGCCCGCGCGCTGATGCTGGCGGTCGCGCGCGAGCTCGACGCGGGCGGCGATGCGCGGGCCAGCGCCTCGATGGCCAAGCTGTTCTGCTCGGAGACCGCCTTCAAGGTCGCCGACCGGGCGGTGCAGGTGCTGGGCGGTCAGGGCATCGTCCAGGGCAGCCGCGTGGAGTTCCTGTTCCGGATGCTGCGGATGTACCGCGTGCTGACCGGCACCAGCGAGATCCAGCGCAATACGATCGCCCGCGAGCTGCTGGCCCCGGCGAGGGCGGCATGACGGCGCCCGACGTCGGCATGACGGCCCCGGGGAGCGGTCCGCGGACTCGGCGCCGCGTCCTGCAGGCGGGGCTCGGCGCGTTCGCCGCCGCGGCGCTGAGCCCGATGCCCGCACGCGCCCAGGCCTGGCCCTCGCGCACGATCCGCTGGGTCGTGCCCTACCTGCCCGGCACCGCCCCCGACCAGACGGTGCGCATCGTCGGCGAGGCGATGGCCGAGGCGCTCGGGCAGCCGGTCGTCGTCGAGAACAAGGCGGGCGCCGGCGGCAACATCGGCGCCCAGCAGGTCGCCCGCGCCGCCCCCGACGGCTACACCTGGCTGTACTCGGCCACGCCGATGGCGATCAACATGCGGCTGCATCGCTCGCCGGGCTTCGACACGCTGAAGGACTTCACCCACGTCGGGCGGATAGGCACCTCCGATGTGCTGCTGGTCGTGCATGCCGATTCGGGCATCGCGAGCGCGCGGGCGCTGCTCGAGCGGGCGCGCCGGGAGCCGGGCCGGCTGAACTACGGCTCGGGCGGGGTCGGGACGCCGGCCCACCTGGGCGCCGAGCTGATGCTCGGCGTGGCCGGCGTCGAGGCCACGCACGTGCCGTTCAAGGGCGCGGTCGAGGCGGTCAACGCGCTCGTCGGACGGCAGATCGACTTCAGCCTGCCGATCTTCCACGTGGCGCTGCCGCATGTGCAGGCAGGGCGGCTGCTCGCGCTCGCCGTGGCCGGGCCCAGGAGAAACCCGAAGCTCCCCGAGGTGCCCACCCTAGAGGAGATCGGCCTCGCAGGCGTGTCGATGGTGTCCTTCGGCGGCCTGTCGCTGCCGGCGGGCGCGCCGGCGCCGATCGTGGCCCGGCTCGGCGCGACGCTGCGCACGGTGCTCGAGCGGCCGGACGTGCGGGCGCGGCTCGACACGGGCGGCGCGGTGTCGTGGAGCACGCCCGAGCAGTTCGTCGAGGACTTCCGCAGCGAGATCGCCAAGACCGAGCGGGCGATGAAGCTCGCCCGGCTCGAGCCGCAATGACCGGCGACGCGACGAGCGGGGCACCGCTCCGCGCCCCTATGCTCGGCCCGCTCGAGACGCGCATGCCCTCGCTCGGTCCTGCCGACCCGGTCGCGCTCGGCGTGATGCAAGGCTTCCCGCCGCCGGTCGACCGACGCGTCGGCAAGCAGAACGGGATGCAG
>Ga0105105_10000381_pt1 | contig 20291 bp, 17 predicted proteins | sample PPLLaktember2015_4_FD_79108 | JGI IMG/M metagenome (GOLD analysis project Ga0105105, IMG submission 79108) | Freshwater sediment microbial communities from Prairie Pothole Lake near Jamestown, North Dakota, USA - PPLs Lake P8 Core (1) Depth... | ecosystem: Environmental > Aquatic > Freshwater >...
AGCGGGCGAGTTTTTTTGCCGGCCCGTCGCGGCCCCCCGCCTCGCGGGCACCCTCGGGCCGCAGGCCCGAGGGCGCGGGGTCAGCGAAGCGATGCCCGCCCCCGGGCGACGACGGGCCGCGCCAACCGTCGCGAGCCCTTCGCCGCATCAGCCGAAGCTCGCGTCGCACCTAAGCCTGCGTCGGACCTACGCCTGCGGCGCGCCCAACCCCACCCCACCCATCGCCGCCGCCCACGCCCTGAACTGATTCCGGATCAGCCGCTCGTCCGTGCCGCCGACCTCGGCCGTCTCGCCGTCCGCCTCGGGCGCCATATGCCCGCGAACCAGACTCACCCACGGGTTGCCGTCCGCCCGCAACGCCTGCTGGATCGTCTCGAAGACATGCAGGTCGTCGTGCGCCAGCACCGACATCGGCGAGAACACCAGCCGGTTGTAGGTCGTCGCGCGGCGCGACAGCAGTTCGGGCGCGTCCACCGGCTGGAACGCCCACGCCTCCACCATCGTCAGGTCGACCGCGAGCGGGCGGATCACCCGGATCGCCTGCGGCATCGCCTTCATCGACACCGACGGATAGAGCACCGCGTTCTGCGGGGCGAAGGCGAGCACCTCGTGCGCGCGCGCCTCGCCGTGCGCGGCGATCAGCGCCGCCTCGTAGCCGTCGAGCCCCTCGTACGACGAGTGGATGCTCGACTGCGTGCCGAGCACGCTGTGCCCGCCCGGCATCACCCGCCCGCCCATCCGCTCGAAGAAGGTCCAGCCCGAGCCGAACGGCAGCAGCTGCTGCATCGACATCGGCTTCGGCGCATCCGGCGGCTGGTCGGCCCAGACCGCGCCCGCCGCATCGTTGGCCGACTGGTGGGTCGCCGGCGGATGCACGGTGTCGTTGATGTTCTCGATGTAGGTCTTCCAGTTCGCGCGGTACACGGAGCGGATCGGCGCGCCCGCGACGCGAAGGCGGCCGGCCGGCGAGCGGTCGGCGATCGCGTCGATCACCGCGCGCATCGGTCCGGCCCAGTCATCGAAGGACGGACCCGCGCCCTCCAGCCGCGCGAACACGAAGCCGCGGTGCACCGCGACGCCCGCCGGCGCCGACAGCCCGCGCGCCGCATCGGACGACGCGAGCGCGGTGCCCTCGTAGCCGCTGCGCAGCGGGATCGCACGCACCGCGCCGTCGAGGTCGTAGGCCCACGCATGGTACGGGCAGCGGAAGAAGCGGCCGACGTTCGTCGTGCCGTCGGAGACCAGCTTCGCGCCCTTGTGCGCGCAGCGGTTCATCAGCACGCGCACCGCGCCGGATTCGTCGCGCACCATCAGCAGCGGGCGGCCGGCGACGTCGAGCGTCGCGCAGTCGCCCGCGGCGGGCACCTGGCTCTCGTGTCCCACGTAGACCCAGCTGCGGGCCCACAGCCGTTCGCGCTCGAGCTCGAACACCTCCGCGTCGACGTAGACGTCGCGATGCACCGCGTCGTCGCGGACCAGCGCACGCAGCGCCTCGGGGTCGTCGCGGTAGCGCGATCGTGGGGCGGCGTTCATCGCCATCGTCAGTCCTCGTGCGCCATCGCAGGTCCTCGTCGGTCCTCGTCCGTCATCGCTCGTGCCCGTCCGTCCGCGTCGATCGTCCGGGCGCGCTCAGCACGCGGCCCAGCGTGCCTCGAACTCGCAGCGCGCCGCGCCGCAGGCGACGCAGCGCGTCTCGGTCACGTCGACCTCGATGCCGGTCGACACCGAGGCCACCGCACGCAGCATGCCGGCGATCGGCGCACAGACCGGTGCGTCGGCCGGTCCGTGGCCGACGGCGAACGGGCTGCCCTCGACGACGAGGCCGAGCCGCGCTCGACCCGGCTCGAAGCGCCACGCGCCCCAGCCGAGGTCGGCGGCGGCGGCGGCAGTGGTGGCGAGCAGCGCCGACGGATCCTCGCCGACCTGGCGGAAGTACGCGCGGATGCTGTCGACGCCGTTGTCCGCGACCGAATCGGCGAACGCGGCGAGCGCCTGCGCGCGCGCTGCCTCGGGCAGACGTCTCAGCACACCCATCAGCACGTCGGGACGCATCAGCAGGTAGCGGCGCGGGCCGTCGTGCACGGCGCCGTCGGGCGTCCAGCGCAGGCGCTGGCGCAATCCGCCGGTGACCGATGCGGAGACGGTCGCGGTCGGGTCGTCGCGGGTCGGATCGTCCATGGCGGGGCTCGCTCTCGATCGGGGTCGCGCGGGATCGGTGGAAGCCGGTTCACGGCGATGTTACTTGATGCCTCGATTATTGATGCCTAAACTTTCCGTCACGCTGCGGCGCCCGCCTCACCGACGTCCGGGGCCGGGCTCGCGCACGGAACCGGGAGATCGAACGATGCGCATCGCCGTGCTGGGCGGGGGACACGGCAGCTACGCCGCGGCCGCGGACCTGTCCGACCAGGGTCACGAGATCCGGCTGTGGCGGCGCGACGCCGTCGCGCTCGAGCCGGTGCGCGCCGCGGGTTCGATCGGGCTGATCGATCATTCGGGCCGGCGGCGGGTGCCGATCGCGCTCGCCACCGCCGACGTCGGCGAGGCGGTGCGGGGTGCCGAGCTGCTGCTGATGCCCTCGCCCGCGATCGCCCAGGACGACATCGCCGACGCCGTCGCGCCGCACCTGTCGGACGGTCAGGTCGCGTTCCTGCCGCCCGGCACGTTCGGCAGCGTCACGATGGCCCGACGCGTGCGCGCGGCGGGCTCGCGGGCCGACGTGCTGTGGGCCGAGACCGGCACCCTGCCCTACCTCGCGCGCAAGCGGGCCGCCGACGAGGTCGCGATCACGATCCGCGCGGTGCGACTGCCGACCGGCGTCTACCCGGCCCGGCGCGCCGACGAGGCGATCGCGGTCATCCGCCGCGCCTACCCGTCGGTGATGCCCTGCGGCGACGCGCTGTCGGGCGCGCTGATGAACGCGGGCCCGATCATCCACCCGCCGCTGATCCTGATGAACGCGGCGCCGCTCGAGTTCAACGAGCGCTACGACATCCACCTCGAGGGCACCCAGCCCTCGGTGCGCGCGGTGACCGACGTGCTCGACCTCGAGCGCATCGCGGTGAGGGAGGCGCTCGGCTGGGGCGCGCCGCACTTCCCGCTGCGCGACCACTACACCTCGGACCGCTGGATGTACGGCGACGCACACAAGCGGCTGACCGACTCGGGCGACTGGCGCGAGCACATCGACCTGCACGCGCACCGCTACATGACCGAGGACACGGTGCTGGGCCTGGCGTTCCTCGCGTCCTGCGCGCGGCTGGCCGGCGTCGAGGCGCCGGTGGCGAACGGGCTGCTGGCCGTCGCCGGCGCGATCCTCGGGCGCGACCTGCGGCGCGGGCCGCGGACCCTGGAGGCGCTGGGCCTGGCGGGACTCTCGCCGGCGCAACTTCGCGAGCGACTGCACGCGGGGACGGCATGAGCGGCGCCGCTCTCCCGCGCGCCCGCATCGCGGCCGCCGGCGCCGGCCGCATGGGCCGGGGCATCGCGATCGCCTTCGCCTGGGGCGGCCACGAGGTCGACCTGATCGACCTCAAGCCGCGCCCGGCCGATGCGTCCGCGCGCCTGGCCGCCGACGCGCACGAGGAGATCGCCTCGAGCCTCGCGATGCTGGCCGAGCTCGACGCGCTGCCGGCGGATGCGGTCGGACGCGTGCTCGCGCGCATCCGCTTCGTCGCCGAGCCCGAGGCGCGCGCCGCGCTCGCGGCCGCCGACCTGGTGTTCGAGGCGGTGCCCGAGACGCTCGAGGCCAAGCGCGAGGCGTTCGCGCGGCTGTCGGCCGACTGCCGGCCCGATGCGATCCTCGCCTCGACCACCTCGACAATCCTGGTCACCGACCTGGTGCCGATGGTCGTGCATCCGCAGCGGCTGCTGAACGCGCACTGGCTGAACCCGGCCTACGTCATCCCGCTGGTGGAACTCTCGGTGCACGCGGGCACCGACCCGGCGGCGGTCGCGCGGCTGCGCGCGCTGCTCGAGGACATCGGCAAGGTGCCGGTCGTCTGCGGACCGGCACCCGGCTACATCGTGCCGCGGCTGCAGGCGCTGATCATGAACGAGGCCGCGCGGATGATCGAGGAAGGCGTGGCCACCGCCGACGAGATCGACCGTGCGACCCGCTACGGCCTGGGGCTGCGCTTCGCCGCGATCGGCGTCGTCGAGTTCATCGACTTCGGCGGCAACGACATCCTGTACCACGCGAGCCGATACCTCTCGCAGACCCTGAGCCGCGAGCGCTACACCGCGCCCGCCATCGTCGACCGGATGATGCACGAGGGTCGCAACGGGCTGCGCAGCGGCGCCGGCTTCCACGACTACGCCGGACGCGATCTCGCCGCGTACCGCAAGGACGTCCTTTCACGTACGCTCGCGATGCTCCGGCACGCGGGCCTGCAGCGCCCGCCGCGTTGAGCCCAGCATCCCTTCCCACCCTGGAGACCCCCGCATGACCCGCACGTCCCGACCGTTCAGGATCCTGGCCGCCCGCGCGGCGCTGGGCCTCGCGCTGCTCGCGCCCGCCACCGCCGTGCTCGCCCAGGAGATCACCCTGCGCGCCGTCAGCGGCTTCCAGGAAGGCACCTACTTCAACCGGATGTTCGACCGCTGGGTCCAGAAGGTGAACGCCGAGGGCAAGGGCCTGGTGCAGATCAACTTCATCGGCGGACCGAAGGCGATCCCGACCTTCGAGCAGGGCAACGCGCTGCGCAACGGCGTGGTCGACCTCGCCAACACCACGACCTCGTTCACCGCGACCATCATCCCCGAGGGCCTCGCGCTGAACTACACCGAACAGTCGATGGCCGAGCTGCGCAAGAGCGGCACGATGGACTACCTGAACTCGGTGTTCCTCGAGAAGGGCCTGTACTACTACGCCCGCAGCGGCGAGGGCCTGCAGTACTACGTGTACTCGAACAAGAAGATCGACAAGCCGGACCTCTCGGGCTTCAAGCTGCGGATCGCGCCGATCTACCGCGACTTCTTCAGCAAGCAGGGCGCGAGCGTCGTGCAGATGGCGCCGGGCGAGGTCTACACGGGCCTGGAGCGCGGCGTGGTGGACGGCTACGGCTGGCCGCTGCTCGGCATCTTCGATCTCGGCTGGCACGAGAAGACGAAGTTCCGCCTGGAACCCGGCTTCTACACCGTGGAGCTCGGCATCCAGTTCGGCGCGAACGCCTGGAAGAAGCTCAACGCCGAGCAGCGTGCCTACCTGGAGAAGCAGGGCGCCTGGCTCGAGGCGCAGCTCCTCGAGCAGTCGAAGCAGGATTCCGCCGCCGAGATCAAGAAGCAGACCGACGCCGGCATCCAGGTGGTGAAGCTCTCGGACGCCGATGCGAAGGCCTTCCTCAAGAGCGCCTACGACTCGGCCTGGGACGGCGTCGTGAAGGCCAGCCCCACGCACGGCCCGAAGCTGCGCGGGCTGATGGCGCCGAAGTGATCGGCCTCTAGCGCATCCCGCGGCCGCCGTCGACGTCGACCACCTGCCCGGTCACGTAGCCGGCGGCGGCCGAGGCCAGCCACAGCACCGTCTGCGCCACCTCGTCGGCCCGCCCCGCGCGGCCGACGGGCACGGTGGCCAGCAGCGCGTCGCGACGCGCCGCGTCCACCGCCGCCCACTGCGGCCCCTCGATCGCCGACGGCGCCACCGCGTTGACGGTCACGCCGTGCGGCGCGAGCGCCATCGCGAAGCCGCGCGTCACCGCGCCGATGCCCGCCTTCGACGCGGCGTAGGCGATCCCGCTCGCCGGGCTCGCATGCTGCCCCGCGTACGACGACAGGTTCACGATCCGGCCCCCGCCCGCCGCGCGCAGGTGCGCGCCCGCGATCCGGCAGCCGACGAAGGTGCCGCGCAGGTTCACCGCCATCACCGCGTCCCAGTCGTCGATCGAGACGGTCCACGGCGACGCGGGCCCCATGATCGCGGCGTTGTTCACCATCGCGTCGATCCGGCCGAAGCGGCGCAGCGCGGCGTCGAAGGTCGAGACGAACGCGGCCTCGTCGCGGACGTCGAGCCCCCAGGCCGCGGCCCGCGTGCCGGTCGGATCGAGCCGGGCGGCGGTCGCGTGCACCGCAGGGTCGACGTCGGCGAGGGCGACCGACGCGCCGTCGGCGAGGAACGCTGCGGCGATCGCCTCGCCGAGCCCGCGGGCCGCGCCGGTGACGAACGCGACGCGGCCGGCGCCGGTGTCCGGCACGGACGCCCGACCGGACGCGCTCATCGCCGCCGCGCGACGATCACGCCGGCGGCGTCGCGGTCCCAGGTGCCGGGGCCGATGCCGCGCTCGCGCAGCACCACCTTGCGGACCTTGCCGTTCTCGGTGCGCGGCAGCTCGTCGACGAGGTCGAGGTAACGCGGCACCGCGAAGTGCGGCATCCGCGTCTCGCAGAAGCGGACCAGCTCGACCGGGTCGATGCGGGCCCCGGTCTCGGGCACGATCGCGACCATCACCTCGTCCTCGGCGAGCTCGGAGCGCACCGGGAAGACCGCGGCGGCCGCGACCGACGGATGCGACAGCAGCACCTGCTCGACCTCGTACGACGAGACGTTCTCGCCGCGCCGACGGATCGCGTCCTTCAGGCGGTCGACGAACCGGAACCGGCCTTCGGCGTCGCGCACCACGCGGTCGCCGGTGTGGAACCACAGGTTGCGCCAGGCCTCGACGGTCTGCTGCGGCATGCCCCAGTAGCCGGTGGCGAACGCGAAGGGTTCGTCCGCGCGCAGCAGCAGCTCGCCGGCCTCGCCAGCGGGCAGCTCGACGTCGTTCGCATCGGCGACCCGCGCCGAGAAACCGGGCTGCAGCCGCCCCATCGTGCCCTCGGCGCCGTCGCCCGGCCGCGCCGCGATCACGAAGTTGGTCTCGGTCGAGCCGTAGCCCTCGAGCAGCACGACGCCGGTGCGCTCGCGGAACCGCTCGTGCAGCGCCGGCGGCACGCCCGGGGCGAGCGCGATGCGCAGCCGGTGTCCGCGCTCGTCGGCGGCGGCGCCGCGGGCGAGCAGCATCGGCACCATCGCGCCGAGCAGATAGCCGACCGTGGCGCCGTGACGCGCCATCGTCGACCAGAAGCCGGACACCGAGAAGCGGGTCTCGACCACCTGCCGCGCGCCGCTCGACAGCGCCTGGAAGAAGCCGTTGAGCGCATTGACGTGGAACAGCGGCAGGGTCGTGCACAGCACGTCGTCGGGGGTCACGCCGAGCAGGCGGGCGGTGTGCTCGCCCCAGGCGATGAGCTGCGCGTGCGGGCAGCACACGCCCTTGGAGGGACCGGTGGTGCCCGAGGTGTAGAGGATCGCGACGGTGTCGCCGGGGGCGAGCGGCGCCGGCTCGGCGGGCGCGGCGGGCGCGGGCATCGCGACGGTGCGCGCGGCCCAGTGCGCGCCGGCGGACGCGAACCCGGACGATGCGTCGGACGATGCGTCGGGCGAAGCGTCGGGCCCTTGGTTCCGCGGCGACGCCGCGCCATCGAGCACCCACACCGTCTCGAGTGCGACCGCGGCCGGATCGACCTGCGCGAGTTCGGCGAGCAGCGCGCGCTCCACGCACAGCAGCCGCGCCCCGGAGTTCGCGAGGTAGTACTGCAGCTGCGGGCCGCGGCACGCGACGTTGACGGGCACCGCGACGGCGCCCAGCCAGGCGCTGCCGAGGAAGACGCCCATGAACTCGGGACGGTTGCCGCTGAAGAGGGCGACGCGATCCCCACGCGCGATGCCGGCCGCGGCGAGCGACCCCGCATGGCCCGCGGCCAGCGACGCGGCCTGCCCGACGCTCCACGATGCGTCGCCGCAGGTGAACAGCGGGCGGTCCGGATCGTGGGCGGCCCGGTCTGCGAGCAGCCCCGGTACGGTGCGCGGATGCGGTGGCATGGCGATTGCTCGATGGACGGTCATGCAGGGCCGCGTCCGCAGCGGCGGTCCATCGGGCGGTCGGCGATCCGTGCCCGAGCCGTTGCTTGACGCTTGAATAGTTGAACCATAAAGTAAACGAATCCCCGGAGGAAAGCGACCATGACGCCCATCACGATCCGCCGCAGCACGCTGCGCGCAGCCCTCGCCGTCGGCCTCGCGTTCGCCGCCGTCGGCACCCAGGCGCAGGAGATCACGCTGCGCGCGGTCAACGGCTTCCAGGAAGGCACCTACTTCGCGCGCAACTTCGAGCGCTTCGTGCAGCGGGTGAACGCCGAGGGCAAGGGCGTGGTGCAGATCAACTACCTCGGCGGACCGAAGGCGATCCCCACCTTCGAGCAGGCCAACGCGCTGCGCAGCGGCGTCGTCGACCTCGCCAACAGCACCGCCGCGTACACCGCGAGCCTGGTGCCCGAGGGCCTCGCGCTCAACTACACCGACAAGAAGATGGCCGACCTGCGCAAGGACGGCACGATGGAGTTCCTCAACTCGCTGTACCTGGAGAAGGGCCTCTACTACTTCGCCAAGACCGGCGAGGGCATCCAGTACCACATCTTCACGAACAAGCCGATCGACAAGGCCGACCTGACCGGCCAGAAGATCCGCATCGCGCCGATCTTCCGCGACTTCTTCACCAAGCTCGGCGCGAGCGTCGTGCAGATGCCGCCGGGCGAGGTCTACACCGCGCTGGAGCGCGGCGTGGTCGACGGCTACGGCTGGCCGCTGCTGGGCATCTTCGACAACGGCTGGCACGAGAAGACCAAGTACCGCATCGATCCCGGCTTCTACTCGCTCGAGCTCGGCATCGTGTTCAGCGCGGCGACCTGGAAGAAGCTCACGCCCGCGCAGCGCACGTTCCTCGAGAAGCAGGGCGCGATGCTCGAGGCCGAGCTCAACGAGATCTCGGCGAAGGACGCCGCCGCCGACATGAAGAAGCAGCAGGACGCCGGCATCCAGGTGATCAAGCTCGATGCCGCGCAGTCGAAGGCCTACCTGGCGGCCGCCTACGGTTCGGCCTGGGACGGCCTGGTCAAGACCAGCCCGGTCCACGGCCCGAAGCTGCGCGCGACGATGGAACCGAAGTGATCCGGACCGCCACCCTCCCCGACCTGCCGCTGCCCGCCGACTCCGACCGATGAAGGCCTGGTCGAGGCTGATGCAGGCCTGCGGTGCGTCGGCGGCCGCGATCCTCGGGCTGGTGACGGTGGCGGTGGTCTGGGACGTGGTGGCGCGCAATCTCGGCGCCCGCAGCCTGCCCTGGATCGTCGAGGCGACCGAGTACGCGCTGCCGCTGGCGACCTTCCTCGCCGCGCCGTGGCTGATGTTCCGCTACGAACACGTGCGCCTGGACCTGCTCGCGACGAAGCTCTCGCCGCGCAACCTGATGCGCGTCGAGCGCGTGACCGCGGCGATCTGCCTCGTGGTGAGCCTCGTCATCGCCTGGTACGCGGTGCGCGTGATCCTCGACACGAAGCAGGTCGGCGCGCTCGTGATCAAGAGCCTGATCTTCCCCGAGTGGTGGCTGTTCGTGCCGGTGCCGATCTGCTTCACGCTGCTGGCGCTCGAGTGCGCGCGCCGGCTGGTGTTCCCGCCGCCGCCCACCGGCTCGATCGCCGACGCCGGGCTGGCGGTGCCGGGCGAGGCCGCGGACGCCGCGGAGTCCGCGCGATGATGCCGTGGTGGGAGACCCTCGGGCTGCTGTTCGGCATCCTGACGATCCTGCTGCTGGTCGGACTGCCCGCCGGCTTCGCGTTCCTGACCATCAACCTCGTCGGTGCGGTGATCTACCTCGGCGGCGAAGCCGGCCTGATGCAGGCGGTGCGCAACAGCGTCGCCTCGGTCACCAACTTCTCGCTGACGCCGATCCCGTTCTTCGTGCTGATGGGCGAGGTCCTGTTCCACACCGGCGTCGCGATGAAGGCGATCGACGCCTTCGACAACCTGATCTGGCGGATGCCGGGCCGGCTCGCCGTGATCGCGGTGGTGGCCGGCACGGTGTTCTCGGCGATCTCCGGCTCGACGGTGGCCACCACCGCGCTGCTCGGCGGGCTGCTGCTGCCGCAGATGCTCGCGCGCGGCTACAGCCCGCGGATGGCGATGGGCCCGATCATGGCGATCGGCGGCGTCGACATGCTGATCCCGCCGTCGGCGCTGACCGTGCTGCTCGGCAGCCTGGCGGGCATCTCGATCTCCGGGCTGCTGGTGGCGGGCGTGGTGCCCGGCATGCTGCTGTCGGTGCTGTTCCTGGGCTGGATCGTCGGGCGCTGCATCCTCGATCCGACGCTCGCTCCGACCTTCGAGCACCAGCGCGTCACCGGCTGGGCGCGCTGGCGTCCGCTGGTGATCTACGTGACGCCGCTGGTGTTCATCTTCGTGATCGTCATCCTGTCGATGACCGCGGGCTGGGCGACGCCGACCGAATCGGCCGCGGTGGGCGCCGCCGCCACGGTGCTCGTGGCCGCCGCCTACCGGGCGGTGACGGTACGCGCGCTCGCGAAGTCGCTGATGGGCACCGCGGCCATCTCGGGCGTGATCCTGTTCATCATCATCGGCGCGACGACCTTCTCGCAGATCCTGTCGTTCTCGGGCGCGACCAACGGCCTGGTCGGGCTGGTGCAGGGCGCGGGGCTGTCGCAGTGGGTCGTCCTGCTCGGCATGATGGGCATCCTGCTGGTGCTCGGCTGCTTCGTCGACCAGGTCAGCATGATGCTGATCACGCTGCCCTTCTTCATGCCGCTGGTGCAGCACTACGGCTGGGACCCGCTGTGGTTCGGCGTGATGTTCCTGATCTGCATGCAGCTCGGGCTGCTGACGCCGCCCTTCGGCATGCTGCTGTTCACGATGCGCAGCGTGGCGCCCAAGGAGATCCCGACCCGCGAGATCTTCGCGGCCGTGATGCCCTACGTGCTGTTCGGCCTGCTGATGCTGTTCCTGGTGATGCTCTTCCCGGGCCTGGCGACCTGGCTGCCGTCGGTGCTGCTCGGGAAGTGACCTGAAGCGGGGCCGGCCGCGCCGCCGTCAGCGGCGCGGTGCGACGCCCGGCGCGGCCTTGGCCGCCGCCCGCGCCCGGTCGAATTCCGGGCCCCACGACGGATGGCCCGTCTCGGCCGGAGCGAGCTCGAAGGCCGGATCGAGCACCAGCAGCGCATCGAAGCTGCGTCGGCACGCCGGTCGGCGACCCGCCACGCACTGCGCGAACGCAAGGGTCTTGAGCGCCTCGGCGCGCACGGCCGGCCCGTCGGCGACGATCTCGGGCGACTCCTGGATCAGCCGGATCGCCTCGAGGAACTTCCCCTTCTCGTATTGGGCGACCGCGCGCTCGAGCACCCGGCGCCCCTCGCTCGGGTCGTCCGGGCGCGCTGCCGCAGCGGGAGCGGGGGACGCGCCCGCGCCGTCCTGCCCGGACGCGGTACCGTCGGGCGCCGCGAGCCCCGCACAGCCGGCGAGCAGCAGCGCCAGCGCCATCGTCACGATCGATGCCATGCCGCGCATCATCGCTTCTCGGGCGCCGCGAAGCGATGGCCGAGCTCGATCGTCTGGCCGGCCTTGACGTCGAGGCGCCGCACGACGGTCTCGCCGCCCGGGTTGCGCAGCTCGATCCGGCGCTCGCCCGGGTTCAGGGGGATGGACATCGTCGGCGGCGTGACCGCCCGCTTGCTGCCGTCCACCCACACTTCGGCCCACGGCGACACCGCCAGGCGCAGCGTCGCGGGCTTCGGCGGCACGGGTTTCGGGGGCGCGGCCGAGGTCGGTCCGGCCGCCGGATCGGGCGGGAGCAGGGTCGCGGCGCGCTCGTCGACCGGCAGGTCGGACGGGGCGTTCGGCGGCTCCGCGACCAGCCACATGCCGACGCTGACGGCGAGGACCGCGACCATCGCCACGGTCGCGACGGTCAGCCCCAGGATCCGGCGGGCGCGGCTGCGGTCGGCGGCCCGACGCTCGACGCGGCGGCGCTCGCTGCCGTCGTGCTCGGTGGCATCCACCGCGGCGGCGCGCGCGGCCTCGAACGGATCGAGCGGCAGGCCCAGGCGTTCGCGGAAGGCGGTGGCCGAGGCCGGACGGTCTTCGGGACGCAGCGCCATCGCCGCGTCGATCGCGGCGCTGAACTGCGGTCCGATGCGCTCGGGGCAGCGCTGGGCGAGCGCCACGCGGGTGTCGCGCATCACGCGCAGCGCCGACGGCGGCGGCGACTCGCCGCAGGCCGCGTGGTGCAGCACCGCACCGAGCGCGTAGACGTCGGACCAGGGCCCCACCGGACAGTCGGGGTCGTGCGCGTACTGCTCGATCGGCGCGTAGCCGGCCTTGAGCATCACGGTGGTGGCCCGCACGCGGTCCCCGATCTCGCGGCGCGCGGCGCCGAGATCGAGCAGCACGGCGCCCGCGTCGGGCCGCAGGATCACGTTGTCGGGGGACACGTCGCGGTGCACCACGCCGGCGGCATGCAGCGCGCCGAGCGCGCCCAGGAGCGGCGCCGCGATCTCGCGCAGCGTGGCCTCGTCGAGTCCGTCCGGATGGCCGGCGATCACGCGCTCGAGCGTCGGCCCCTCGTAGAGCGGCATCGCCATGTACGCGGTGCCCTGCGCCTCCCAGGCGTCGATCACCTCGACGAGCGCCGGATGACGCACCCGCGCGAGCAGCCGGGCCTCCTCGACGAAGGCCGCCAGGCCCGCGGCGTAGGTGTCGGCACCGCTCGCCGCGACCGGCCCGAGCGAGCCGTCCTCGCGGCGTGCGGCGAGCTGCGCCGGGAGGAACTCCTTGATCGCGACCGCAGCGCCGCCACCGACCTCCTCGGCACGATAGACGATGCCGAAGCCGCCCTGCCCCAGCACGCCGGTGACCACCCAGCCGCGCAGCGGCGTGCCGTCGGGCAGCGGCAGCGGCGGTCCGGCGACGAGGGCCGCCGCCTCCTGCGGCGGAGCCTGCAGGCGCGCGTTCATCGGACGACCTCCGCACGCTGCGTGCTCTCGCGGGCGGCCTGCTCGAGCGCGCCGCGCGCGGCGTGCAGCGGGGCGAGCGTGACCGGCCGCTCCAGCCAGCTCTCGATCGCGGCGGGCCGGTCGAACAGGTAGCCCTGCGCGTAGTCGACGTCGAGCTCGAGCAGGGCGCGCAGCGTCGCGGGCTCCTCCACCCATTCGGCGAGGCAGGTCATGTCCAGCTCGTGGGCGAGCCGCGCGATCGCCTGCACGATGCCGCGCTGGCGGGGGTCGCGCTCGACGCCGACGACGAACTGTCCGTCGATCTTGATCATGGAGGCGGGCAGGTGCTTGAGGTAGGCGAACGAGGTGTAGCCGGCGCCGAAGTCGTCGAGCGCGATCGAGGCGCCGGCATCGCGGAAGGCGTCGATGAAGCGGCGCGCGCCGCGCAGGTCGTAGACCGCCACGGCCTCGGTGATCTCGAGCAGCAGCTTGCCGGCGATGTCGCGGTGCGCGCGCAGCATGCCGACCGCGTCGCGCACGAAGCGCTCGTCGTTGAGCGACGGGCCGCTCAGGTTCACCGCGAAGAACTCCACGCCCGCCGCGTGATCGGGGTGCGCGGCGAGATGCTCGACGGTCTGCTCCAGCACGAACCGGTCGATCGCCGGCATCCCGCCCGAGCGCTCCGCCGCCTCGAGCAGCCGCGCCGGCCCCTCGATGCGGCCGTCGTCGCCGAGCGTGCGCAGCAGCACCTCGAAGGAGCACGGCCGATCGCCGCGCGCGATCGGCACGATCGGCTGGGCGAACAGGCGTAGCCGCTCGACCGGCAGCCGGGTCTTGAGCATGGAGCCGAGCCGCACGACCTCGCGCAGCTCGTCGAGCGCCTTCGCGTCGGGGCGCACCGCGGTGATCCGGGCGCGGCCGCCGCGCTTCGATCGCGCGCAGGCCTCGTCGGCCAGGGCGAGCGCCTCGCGGGTGCGCATCGGCGCGGCCACCTCGACCACGCCCAGGCTCGCCTCGACCGACAGGCGCAGCCCATCCCCGAGGAAGGGCGACGAGGTCAGCGCCTCCAGCATCTCGATCGCCACGCGGTGCGCGGAATCGAGATCGTGGCCGGGCAGCAGCGCGACGTACTCGTCGCCGCCGATGCGCGCGAGCGAGGCGTCCTCGGAGAGCACCGCGTCGAGTCGTTCGGCGACCTCGACGACCACCGCGTCGCCGACCGCATGGCCGAAGACGTCGTTGATCGCCTTGAAGCGGTCCAGGTCGATGTAGACCAGGGCAGCCGGCGTCTGGGCGTCGCCGGCGAGCAGCCCGTCGAGCGCCCGCTCCAGGCCCCGGCGGTTGAGCCGCTCGGTGAGCACGTCGTGGTGCGCCATGTATTCGAGCGACTCGGTCATCCGGCTGCGCTCGGAGACGTCGACGAGCGAGATCTCGACCGCATCGCCGACGGCGGATGCATCGACCGTCCAGACCCGCTCGGTCTCGCCCGCGCCCGCCCGCAGCTCGACCCGGTGCAGGCCGCGGCGCGCGACCTCGGCGAGGAGCGAGGCGGCGGGCGCCTCGCCCATCACCATCGCGAGCGTGTTCACGCGTCCCTTGCGCAGCCGGTCGGCGAAGCCGATGTCGGCGCGGTCGTTCCAGCGCAGCACCGTCCCCGAGGCGTCGGTCGAGACGAGGGCCACCGGCGCGCTGTAGTACAGGTGCCGGTAGTGCCGGGCGGACTCGATCGCCCGGCGGTGTCCGTCGTCGACCGCGGGCGGGTCGGACGCGCTGATCCGGGCACCCGCACCGAATCGCGCGAGGTGCGCGACGGCCGAGGCGAGGCTGCGCAGCGGCGAAGGCCGCCGGCTGGCCGGAGCGGTATCCGGTGGGCTGTCCAAGCTGGCTCCAGGGGGAATCGGGCGCGAGGGCGCGGCGGACCGCGACCCTTGCGAGCAGCGAGTCTCGCCCCGCAGCCCCGTCGGGGACAGATTCGCCGGACGGCCGGCGGCTCGACCGGAACGCACGGTCACGGCTGTCTCAGCGGTCGCACGCTCGGCCGCGGGGCGGCGCCCCGCGTCCGCCGATCAGTAGGTGATGCTGCCGACGCTGGTGCCGCCGCACACGTACAGCGACTGCCCGGTCACGAATCCGTTGTCCGGCGACATGAAGAAGAGCACCGCCCGCGACACGTCGTCGGGCAGGCCGACCCGCCCGACCGGGATCTTCGCGGCGGTCGCCTCGAGGGCGGCCTGCTCGCGCGGGATCACCTCGTGGAACATGTCGGTGACGACCGGCCCGGGCGCGACCACGTTGGCGGTGATGCCGTCGCGCCCGAGCTCGAGCGCCCAGGTGCGCGCCATCCCGAACATGCCCGACTTGGTGGCCGAATAGGCGGTGCGGGTCGCCAGGCCGAGCGCGGCGCGCGAGGACACCAGCACGATGCGTCCGAAGCGCCGGCGTCGCATCTCGGGCAGCGCGGCCTGGACCAGCACGAGGGGCGCCGACAGATGCAGCGCAGTCAGCGTCTCCAGGTCCTCGACCGCCACGTCGCCCAGCAGCGCCGGACGCATCGCGCCGGCGTTGTGGACGACCGCGACGACCGGCAGGCGCGCGCAGACCTCGAGCGCGGCGGCGCGGGTGGCCTCGACGTCGGCGAGGTCGACCTCGACCGAATGCAGCGCGGGATGGTCGATCTCGGTGGCACGCCGGGACATCGACACCACGCCCCAGCCCGCGTCGAGCAGGTGGCGGCAGATCGAGGCACCGATGCCGGCGCTGCCGCCGGTGACGATCGCGACGCGTTCGGGCATGGGGGACGCCTCCATCAGTGCGGACGCTTCTTGAGCGCGCGCGTGTCGATGCAGCCGGCGGTGCCGGGCAGCGTCGCGGCCAGCGCCTTCAGTTCGCCGCGCTGCACCTTCTGCGTCGGCGTCAGCGGCAGCGCGGCCAGGAACGCGACCCAGCCGGGCGCCTTGAAGTACGCGAGATGCTCCAGGCAGAGCGCGACGAGTTCGCCCGCGAGCACGGCGCGCGCACCGTCGTCGAGCGGTGCGACGGGCACCACGCAGGCGAGCACCTCGTCGCCGCGCACCGCGTCGGGCGTGGCCGCGACCGCGACCTCGCGGACACCGGGATGCCGGCGCAGCACCGACTCGACCTCGACCGCGGCGATGTTCTCGCCGCTGCGCCGGATCACGTTCTTGCGGCGGTCGATGAAGTACAGATGGCCGTCGGCGTCGCGCCGCACGACGTCGCCGGTGTGGAACCAGCCGCCCGCCCAGGCCTCGGCGGTGGCCGCCGCGTCCTTCAGGTACTCGCGGAAGAAGCCGCGCCGCGGATCCGCGCCGGCCGCCCGCACCAGCAGTTCGCCGGGAGTGCCGTCGGGCACGTCGACGCCGGCCTCGTCGACCAGACGCAGCTCGAGCGCGGGTTCGGCGCGGCCGAAGCACGACTGGCCGACGTGGCGCGGTTCGTGGTTGGCGATGACGACCGCGCCGGCGCCGGTCTCGGTCATCGCCCACGCCTCGAGCAGCGGGAACCCGAAGCGATCCTCGAAGCTCGACTGGTGACGGCGGTCGACGCCGGCACCGAAGCCGAAGCGCACGCGGTGCTCGCGGTCGGCCGGCGAGGCCGGCGCGCCGAGCAGCATCGCCGGCATCACGCCGAGGTAGTGGACGATGGTGGCGCGCGAGGCGCGCACCGCGTCCCACCACCCGCCGGGGTGGAATCGGTCGAGCGGCACGACGCAGCCCGCCGACAGCACCATGGCCATCGTCGAGTAGGCCATCGCGTTCATGTGGGTCATCGGCAGCGGCGTCAGCAGCCGGTCCTCGCCCGGACGGATCGCGCACAGGCCGCCGGCGCCGAGGTACCACTCGCCGGCGATCAGGTAGTACGCGTTGGGCAGCACGCAGCCCTTCGGGCGGCCGGTGGTGCCCGAGGTGTAGAGCAGCCCGCACTCGGTGTCGATGCCGGGTGCGCCGTGCAGCGGTGGCGGGGCGGCGGCGCGCAGGAGCTGCGCGAGGCCGCGCGGCGCGCTGTCCGCACCGCTCACCGCGAGACCGGCCGCCACCTCGTCGTCGAGGCTCGGCACCACGCAGACCTCGCTGCCGGTCCGCGCCGCGGCGGCCGCGACGTCGGCCACGCGCCCGGGCAGCACCACCGCCAGGCACAGCCCGCTGTGCGCGACGAGGTAGTCGAGCTCGGCGGCCCGCAGCTCGCCGTTGATCGGCACGACCGACACGCCGAGCGCGTTGAGCGCGAGCCAGGTGAGGAAGAACGACGGCCGGTTCTCCAGCAGCAGCCCGGCGCGGTGCCCGTGCCCGTAGCCGGCCGCGCCGATGCGGGCCGCGATCGCCTCGACCGCGTCGAGCGCACGGCCGTAGGACAGCTCGATCGGTTCGATGCCGTAGCGCGCCGCGACTTCGGGCAGGATCGAGAGGAACGGCCGCTCCGGGTTCGCGGTCGCGACGCGGCGGAACGCGTGGAAGACGGTGGCGTCGGCGGGCTGCGGCAGGAGCATGGGTCAGGGGGTCGGGGTCGGGTCCGGCTCAGAAGCCGTGAAGAAACCGTAGCGAGCAGGCCCGAGTCGGCGACGAGGAGCGCAGCCGTACGTGATGTACGGCGAGCACCGCAGTCGTCGAATCGGGACGCGCAGTAGGTTTATTCACGGCTTCTCACGGGAACAGCTGGATCGACGGCAAAGGCGCGTCGCAGTCGAGCAGGTCCACGCGCTTCAGGCGGATCCGCAGCGCGCCGTCGATCACCGACAGCGTGTGTCGCACCACCGCCGCGTAGACCTGCTTGCGCCCGCCCTGCGTCTCGACGTAGAGCTCGTTGGTGCGCATCGTCCAGCGCCCGGTCTCGACGTCGGCCGATTCGAGTTCGGGCTGCTGCAGCACGTGCAGGCAGCGCACCTGCGGATGCAGCGAATACGAGCGCGGATTGCCGAAGCGCTCGATGCGCAGGCGCAGCAGCAGCTTGTCCTCGTACATCAGCGAGGTGTGGTTTTCGCCGTCGGCCTGCCCGGGCACCAGCGGCACCCAGTAGTACGCGTCGTCGGCGTACAGCGCGTACCACTCGTCGAAGCGGCGGTCGTCGATCAGCCGCGCCTCGAGGTACACCAGGCGTGCGAGGTCGTCCAGGGTCGGCTTCATCGATGCTCCCCTTCGGTCATGCGCCCGCTCCTTCGGTGGCGTCCGGCGCCATGTGGCGCGCCCAGGCGCGGAACTGGTTTCGCATCGACACCTCGCTCGTGCCCTTGACCGTCCGGTCGCCCCCGGCGAGCTCGGCCGGGTCGAAGTCGCGGTGCAGGCTGATCCACGGGTTGCCGGACGCCGCGAGCCCTTCCTGGATCGCGCGGTAGCAGTGCAGGTCGTCGTGGCCGACCACCGACATCGGCGAGTTGATGAGACGCGAATACATCATCGTCCGCCGCAGCAGCGCGTCGGGCGCGCCGGCCAGCCGGAAGGTCCACGACTCGACGATCGTGCGGTCCGGCGCGATCGGGCGCGCGACGCGGATCGCCTGGATCGCGCCCTTGATCGTCAGGCTCGGGTAGTACACGGTGTTGTGCCGGACCTCGCCGAGGATGGCGTGCGCGCGCTCGGTGCCGTAGGCCGCGACCATCGCCGACTCGTACTCGGGCACCTGCGAATACTTCGAGTGGATCGAGCCGTGCACCCCGGTGTAGCCGTGGCCGTGGTCGAAGACGCGCACGCCCATGCCGTCGAAGAACTCGTAGCTCGACGCGAAGGGCACGAACTGCTCGATCGCCATCGGGCGGGGCGCATCGGCGGGCTTGCCGGCCCAGAGCTTCTTCGCGGTGCCGGCCGACGACTCGTGCGCCACCATCGGGTGCATCGTGTCGTTCAGGTTCTCGACGAACATCTTCCAGTTGCAGTCGTGGTCGTAGCGCAGCACGCCGCCGGCGACCTCGAGCCGGCCCTCGGGCGAGCGGTCGACCAGGTTGTCGATCGAGGTGAGCGACGCGCCGAAGTACGACTCGAAGTCGGGCCCGGCCTCGGACAGCCTGCTGAAGACGAAGCCGCGGTAGTTCACCGTGTGACGGACGACCGACAGCCCGCCGCTCGCCGCCGACTGCGCGAAGCCCGTGCCCTCGTAGCCGCCCTTGAGCGGAATCGCGCGCACGCCCCCGTCGAGGTCGTAGGCCCAGGCGTGGTACGGACAGCGGAAGAACCGGCCGACGTTGCCCGAGGGCTCGCTCACCAGCTTCGCGCCCTTGTGCGCGCAGCGGTTCATCAGCACGCGCACCGTGCCGTCCTCGCCGCGCACCATCATCACCGGGCGGCCGGCGAGGTCGGTGGTGGCGTAGTCGCCGGGGTTCGGCACCTGACTGTCGTGACCGACGTAGATCCAGGTGCGCGACCAGAGCCGCTCCATCTCCAGCTCGAACACCTCGCGGTCGAGGTAGACGTCGCGGTGCACCGCGTCGTCGCGCACCAGCGCGCGCAGCGCCCGGGGATCGTCGCGGTAGCGGCCCCGGACGGGCGGGGCGGCGGTCGTGGTGTCCATGGTCGTGGGTCCTCCCGATCGGATGCGGCGCGACGTGCTCAGGCGGCGCGGGCCGGCGGCGGCGCGGCCGCGGCGCCCGAGAGCGCGGCGAGCGCCGCGCCGAGCGCGGTCCCGCCCTCGTCGGCGAGCGCCGCGTCGCGCAGCGCGCGCAGGCCGTCGGCGCTCATCACGCCCGGCGGCAGCCGGTCGAGCGCGGTCATCAGACGCTCGAAGTTGCTCCAGCCGCGCGCATGCGTGTCGCCGTAGCCCTTGACCAGCCGCTGGCAGCGGGCGACCTCGAGCGCGAGCGCCGCGTCGCGGCCGGCGGTGGCCTCGACGCGCGCGAGCCAGGCCGCGATGCGCGCGCCCTCGGTCTCGAATCGCAGCGAGCGGCGGCGCAGCCCGCGCATCGCGGCGACCGCGTACAGCAGCAGGAAGCCGCGCACCGAACTCGTCTTCACGACGCGACCCTGGCGGGTGTGGCGACCGACGAATGCGCGCAGTCCCGGACTCGCGAGCAGCCGGCGCCCGAGCGCGGCCGGCAGCGTGTCGGCGATCTCCTCGACACGCGGATGCAGGAACTCGCCGATGTCGAGCAGCTGTCCGTCGGCCAGGCGCACCTCGGCGGCGACGCGCTCGAAGCGGCTGCGGCGGGTCTTGAGGTCGGCGACGCGGACAGTGTCCTCGTACGACATCCAGAGCGCGAGGTGACGCGCGGTCTCCGACAGCAGCGCATGGGGCGGCTCGCCGGGGACCGCCGCGCGCAGCGCGGGCATCGCCTCGAGCCGCGACAGGTAGTCGGCCGCCCAGGCCTCGTCCTGCCAGTCGGCCAGGCGCAGCACGCCGGCCCGCAGGACCTCGTGCACCTCGGCCGGGAAGCCGGCGACGATGCGCGCCTCGTGGGCACGCAGGCGCGGGCCGAGGACGGTACGGCGGGGGGACGCGGCGGCGGGCGCGGCGGGCGGCACCGCCGACGCGGACGC
>Ga0105105_10000382_pt1 | contig 20242 bp, 14 predicted proteins | sample PPLLaktember2015_4_FD_79108 | JGI IMG/M metagenome (GOLD analysis project Ga0105105, IMG submission 79108) | Freshwater sediment microbial communities from Prairie Pothole Lake near Jamestown, North Dakota, USA - PPLs Lake P8 Core (1) Depth... | ecosystem: Environmental > Aquatic > Freshwater >...
TAATTTCGGCCAAGGTAGCAATGCGGTAGCGGTTGGGAGTCAGGCAGGGCAAAGTAATCAAGGTGGTGGTGCGGTGGCTGTCGGGTACCTAGCGGGGTACACGGGACAAGGAGGCAGTTCGGTTGCGGTTGGTCAAAATGCTGGCTATTCATCCCAGGGTGTCAATTCTGTGGCAGTTGGATACCAAGCCGGGTATTCCACGCAGAGTGCCAACGGCATTGCGATTGGTCTCCAGGCAGGGTACACGGGGCAGAGCGCCAATAGTATTGCCATTGGCAGGACTTCTGGGCAGTACTACCAAGGGAGCACTTGTATTGCAATTGGCGACAATGCCGGAAACAACAGCCAGAACCCAAACTCCATCGCAATTGGGTATAATGCCGGGAACAGCAACCAGGGTGATAGTGCCCTGGCACTTGGGTTTGGGGCTGGAGGGCAGAACCAGGGGTCTAATGCTGTTGCCATAGGCCAATATGCCGGGAGAGTGGACCAATCCACTTATGGTCTGGCTCTTGGGATGAGTGCTGGAAACATATCCCAGGGTTTCAACGCATTGGCGGTTGGTCGCAGTGCGGGTCAATTTTACCAGAGCGCCAATTCGATCGCCATTGGCTTCCAGGCTGGCTACACGGGTCTTAACGAGAATTCCATCGCAATGGGCAGTCAGGCGGGTTATTCCAGTTCTTCCGCCAATACGATCTCCATTGGTTTCCAAGCTGGGCATACGGGGCAGGGGGTATCGAGCATTGCCATTGGCAGGACTTCTGGACAGTACTACCAAGCGAATACGTGTGTTGCCATTGGTGAAAATGCCGGCAACAACAGCCAGAACCAGAATTCCATCGCAATTGGGTATAATGCCGGGAACAACAACCAGGGCAGTGCTGCCTTGGCATTTGGGTTTGGGGCTGGAGGGCAGAACCAGGGGTCCGCTGCTGTCGCCATAGGCCAATACGCAGGACAATTAAGCCAATCCACTTATGGTCTGGCTCTTGGGATCAGTGCTGGAAACACATCCCAGGGTTTCAACGCATTGGCGGTTGGTCGCAGTGCGGGGCAATTTTACCAGAGTTCCAATTCGATCGCCATTGGTTTCAGTGCGGGTTATACGGGTCTTAATGAGAACTCCATCGCAATGGGTAATCAGGCGGGTTATTCCAGTTCTTCCGCCAATACGATCTCTTTTGGCTTCCAGGCTGGCTACACTGGACAGGGGGCCAACTCGATTGCGATTGGGTCATTGGCAGGGCAGACAAGCCAGCACACAAGGACCACCATCCTTAACGCAAGTGGTTCGGCTTTGAATAGCGATAGGACAGATGCTCTTTTCGCCGCGCCCATCCGGAATACAGGAACAAATAATGTCTTGTATTACAACACTACAAGCAAGGAGATCACTTATGGTGGGGCGATTTCCGGTAAAAGTGTGGATGTTTCCTTTTCTGGTGGCACTGGCACGACATCCCATGGGTTGTCTTTTACTCCCAATTGGTTTGTTGTTTGTTGTGGCGATTACGCATCAAGTCCTACACTTGCGGCTGTGTATGCCAACACTGCGAATACCACAAATTTAACATTCAACGCCCGAACTTTTGCCGACACAAGTTTTAGTGGGACCGCAAAGATTAATTGGGTTGCTGGTTTGTAGAATTTCCATTTCCACATCATTATTTTCCAAAAAATATTATTAAAAAAATATAAAATTTAATTTTATATTTTACAAAAATTATTTATCGTTTCTTGCAGACCGAACAAGATGGCGATGATCTTTTTCTGTATAGATACATTATATACCAAATTGAGAATAAAATTGCCAATATAAAAAATCCCCACATGAGCATTGTTTTTTCTCTGGATATAATCGCACCACCAGCACTTGTTGTGGCTAATAGTGGCAACACACATGGGCATACCATTTTTTATATTATTAACACATAATAAATTTTCTTTAAATCAATTTCACCATAAAAGAGAGAGAATAATAATTTTCTTTTTATAATGTAAATGCGTGGGGTATGGTGGTCTTTGTGCTATTGTATTTCTGTTGTCAATGCTTATCGTTTTATTATTGTCCCAGGACTTGGTGGTTCAATTTTATACAATCAAAAATCGCAAAAAATATGGCCACCCGAGATTGGGTTTCAACCTTCCGATTTGAGTGTCCAGAATTATTATCACCGGCACGATTTGTCCACAACGGGTGAGATTGGTAATGTGGATAGTATCCGTATTGATAATCGCGCTGTTTATATGCTGACAAAGAACACTTATTATACCAAAATGATTGATACCCTGTCTCGTCGTAATGAGGTCAATGCTTTTCCTTATGATTTCCGTTTTATCCATTACCGAGAGTATTACGAACAGCTTTTTGCCGAATACAAGAAATTTATTGAGAATGAGTACATGAATGAAAAATTTATCTTTGTGGCCCACAGCATGGGGGGTCTTTTGATCCATCATTTCTTACAATTTTATGTGGACAAACGATGGGTTTCAAAGTATGTTTCCAAGATTTACTACATCAACACCCCCTTTGGTGGATGCCCGACTGCCTTGTTTTTTCTTATGGACAGCATCGACAAGCATTTGAACAGCCAGAACAAGGACCAGTTATTGTTTAACAATCATGTTTTATGGATGATGCTCAACATACATAATATTCATCTTTTTGGAGGGCTTTATGTTTGTCTTCCTATTACAAAGGATCCATTGGCAAGGATCAACAAGAATTGGGTTTACAGCAAGGATATCCAGAATATTTTTGTGGATGATTGGAGTGCCCATACGTATCGTCTTTCTCGTCCTTTCTTCAGGAAACGCGAAATCACCATTGACGTGCCTCAGGTGGTGGTTTACAGCACTGGAAAAAATACAACAATTTTTATGGATTATGATGCGGATTTTGCCATAACAGGGGATGGGGATGGGCTTGTCCCAGTCGAGAGTCTGTTGTATCCGCAGTGCTGGAACAAACCCCCAAAATTTGTCAATGTCCCCAATATGGATCATTCCAGCATCAATAGCTATGTTCCTTTGTTGGAAATGATTTCTGAAAATAGGGACAACATTGATAAACCGACAAGGTTGGCAAAGAGGAGGTGGTGGTTTTTCTGATTCGTCCTTAAAAATGATTTTTATAGTGTTTTGTATATATGTATTGGCACACTACACTATATTGACTGACACCCTTATTTTCATTTTTTTTACAGAAAATCATGTCGATCATCAAGAGAACAAAGAATGAGATTGTCCAGGAATTGCGTGAAAGGGGCTACAAGACAAGTTTTAGGACAAAAGAAGACGCCATGAAATTGCTGGATAATATTTCATGGTTCAAGACGTTCCCGTGGCACGCCGATCAACAGATCATTCTGGATTGGGATATCCACGAGAAGGATGAATCTGTCGTTCAGGGTGTTTTTGGGAGTGGGAAAACCACGGTTATGATGGGTATTTTCTCAAAACTCCTTGAGGACCACATTGTTTCATCGACAGAAGTTGTTTTTTGTGCTTTTAATGTTTCCATCAAGAATGAGCTCAAGAAAAAATTACGGATGACGGGTTTGAAAACAAGACCCCTTGTTCGCACATTTGATTCTCTGGTCTTTGAGATATGTCGCCATCACGAGATGTCGGGATTGGACAAACCCGATTATGAAGGGCGCCGGCATTTCATCGAGAAATTATTGGATCGTCATAATGCCGACACGCCACTCTACAATGGATTTGATCGCACCCGACTGCTCCTTGTCGATGAAACCCAGGATCTGGATTATAAATCTTATGATGTTTTTAAGGCATTTTTTCCGAATGCCCATATTTTCTTTTTTGGAGATATATTCCAGTGCATCCAGAAGGAACCCCGTTCCAGTTTGTTGTGGCACGTCCTCCAGCCAGCCGATACTCGTCAAATTCATTTTATGCAGAAAACACCCCGTGTCCCCACCACCATCCTCAATGAGATCAAGCGGGCTCTCATTCACCATTACCCAGAATACACCACCCCCATTTCCAACTGGTACTCGTCCAACCCTCTCATGACATCGAGGATCGAATGGGTGCCTATCAAGCATTATAACGATAGTTTCGAGCATCTGCGAGCATTCCTCCAGCAACACAAACCCGAGGAGTGCATGGTCCTTACCTTTAGCAGCGCAATTACTGTTCGTGGCAGGTAAGTCATACAAGAATAGTATTATTAATTATATTATAGTATCATTTTAGTATATCTATATCTATATTCCATATTTCTTTGAAGGTCTTACGAGAAAATTGATTATTAGTATTAAATTCTATACAGGTAAATACGGTATTTTCTTTTGTATATCCTATAGTTTGATCTTTTCTTTCAATTGAACAAAACCAATCTTTACTACTGTCAAGACCCATAATAATATTACTATAATAACAACGAAATCGAGTTGCTTTAAAATACTCTAGTATCCATTTTTCATCTATATCTGAATATCTCTTGGCATCTTCAACAAATCTTGATTTTATGGATTTTCTAATATGTTTCATTTTATTAACAATTAGTTGAGTTAATATAGAAACTCGTCGTCCTTTTCCTTGACAACGACCTGATCGTTGGTTTCTGGTTAATTGTAAATCTTCCTCGCACTCTATTAGTATCCGATCTATATAGGCGGTATATTCAAGGGTATTGATTTTGTTCGACAAAATTGGCACATTCTGAAATTTAGTAATGGTCCATTGAGATGAACCTTCTACATCTATACCTTTAGTTAAGTCTGTAGTTTGAAACCACTTTAGTATAAACTTAACGTTTGTCGGACAATAATTTTTTTTGTTGTCAAGTCTTTCGGGTGATATACACCACCCTCCTTTTTTCCTATCAAATGAATATTCAAGTTGAGAATAGTAACATTTTCCTTGAGTTCGTTCAATTTCATCCACAACCCACAAAAGAAATTCTTTTTTCGTCCATGTCATTTTACATTGTTTTCGTAATTTAGTAGCGTAAGTCATGGTGTCAAACATAGTTGAAAAAAACCCTTGGATTGTTTCCTTATACTGCTTTTTGTATTTAGCATCGCAATCTTTACAAATGGTATTAATATTAAATTTGTTAGTAGAGTTATAGGTGAATAATTTGACAGGCAGTAATAGTTTACACTTTCCACATGAAGCTTTTTCTAAATTGAATTTATTACTGTTTTCTGGAAAAAACTTGCGAGGTGTTTTATCTTGTTGGATTGTACGCACTGGATTTAATAAGTAATACCTAATATTTTGCCAAGTAATTTCATCACATTTTTTCGCTTCAACGTAGATCAAAGTAGTGCCTTTCTTTTTTTGACACATTTTACAATATTGATTTTCCCCTGTCTTTCTATCTACTACACGCTTAATACCATCTTTATAGCATTCTATACAACCCTGTCTCCTTTTATTACAAGAGTTAAACTTAACATATTGACGATCTTCAGTGAGAACAAAATCTCCATCTGTAATTGAGTATGTACGCTGATTATTATTAAAGTGTATAAATTTTGGATTGTTAACAAATTCTTCTTCAAAACGTTTTCTCCTTAACATTCCATCAAAAGTATCGGTACGCATTAGACCTTTTTTTTCTTTATATTTGCGTTGCTGTCCTTGAATCCATCGTTGAAGTTCTTCTGTATAATTTAATTCGTAATTTATAATAAATAGGTCGAACTTATTATTCCAATTATTTTTTGAAGTATTCATATTTATAGTATAAGGTTGCTACTATTAAGTCATTTTTCTAACATGTTATGTGATTGTTTTGTTTTTTTTGCAGTATGGGGGATTTATGCCGGTTTCGCCAGTTCCTCCAGAAGGAAAATTATACCGTCAATCGTAATTACAAATCGATGGACCACGACAAATTGTTCCTTTCCACGGTCAATTCATCCAAGGGATTGGAACGACCCTATGTGTTTATTGCCCTGACATTTCCATTGGAACTCGCATTTGCCAATTTTTCCAATGACCTTGTTGTCAATTTGATCAGTGTTGGGTTGAGTCGTTGCAAGACCAGTGCCACCTTTTGTGTCCCCATCTACAATGACCGTTTCTCGGAGGTCCTCCACCTTTACCCAGAATGCCCCAAACCAAAAGAAAAGGTGGTTTCCAATCCAAAACACGTTAAAGAAGACGAAACGATTGACGAAGTCCTCCATAAATCTCATTCTACCACGGAGATTTTGAAACAAACAATCCTAACATTCAAGACCCGTGAATTATTGCGTTCGTGTGCCAAGTATGTCAATGCCCAACCCTTCCCACCTGGAGAGCGTGTTCGGTGGTCCATGCGGAATGAGGAAGAGGCGTCATTCATGGGTATTCTTTACGAGGTATTGATTACTTCTTTATGGACGCAACGATGGCCAGAACTGGATGTGAAGGGGATGTCAGAAATTTTGAATAATCCAATGTATCTACATTGTCGGCAGAATATCGAATCAAAATTCAAAAGATTGGTTGGGGTCTTTCACCAGCCCTACCGGTGTGATTTTGATATCTTGTATGAATACACCGAATACCACATCCTTCTTTCTCAAAAAATCAAGGTCCGTGTTTCACCCGAAAGGAAACAAGAAATGAAGAATGTTTGGTCCAGATTACGGAATGATATTGCGACATTACAACCCAAATACGCCATTAAAAAAGCCCAGGTGAATTTGAGTCGTTCCTTTATGACGGGGGTGGCCGACATGATTTGCCAGAGTGAATCTAATGACGATGATCAACCTATTGTATTGTATGAGATAAAAACGTGTTCCAATTCTGGCTGGAAGGACGAGGCATTCACACAGGCAGCCCTTTATATGAGCATGACCAAGAATAAGCGGGGTGTCATCCGTCTTCTTAATCCTTTTCGTCGAGAATTGCACGAATACAGTATTTCACTCTTGTCCAAAGAAAAACAGGTTATTAATCAAACAGACAGGGATCTTCTATTGTGGAATTTTAACTGTTTTTTGGCCAAATTCCAGAACAATGTTTTAATGCCACCGCTCCCCAACAATATCCAGAATTATGTTTGTGAGAATGATGGTGTGTATCTGGATTTTCTGGCATCCACAAAGGCCCGTATTGGCGACAGCATAAACAAGAATAAAATCATTGTTCAGTTTGACAAGAACAATATTTTTCTTGAGAACAAGACAGAAATCAATGACCTCTCAGCGTGGCTGATGGAAGCTGTGGGTTATAAAAAGGAGAACAAGTTGCCTGATATGGTGAATGATCCGTTTTATAAATGTGTCCTGATGGGTGTTTACATCCGGAAATCTTTTTCTTTCCGTTGAATAATAATATTTATTTATTTCTTAATCGCTTACAAAAAAATAAAACATGATTGTGTTTTATTTTATGTTTTATTGACTTTATATTTTTCAAATTGACTTTCATTACACAACGACAGAGGGTGTCTCCTCCACAATAGGAATTGTTTGTTCCTCCTCAACAATAGGAGTTGTTTGTTCCTCCTCAACAATAGGAGTTGTTTGTTCCTCTTCCACTACAGGAATTGATTGTTCCTCTTTCACTACAGGAATTGTTTGTTCCTCCTCCACTACAGGAATTGTTTGTTCCTCTTCCACTACAGGAATTGTTTGTTCCTCTTCCACTACAGGAATTGATTGTTCCTCTTCCACTACAGGAATTGTTTGTTCCTCCTCCACTACAGGAATTGATTGTTCCTCCTCCACTACAGGAATTGATTGTTCCTCTTCCACTACAGGAATTGATTGTTTCTCCACGACTGCTTGAGTTGATGGAACCAGGGGAGTTTTGATGATTTCCTGATAATACTGATCGTATCTTGGATGATTCTTTTCAGAAATTGGAACATCTACGACCACAACATACCCTTGTTGTTTTTCGGCAAGGGCGTGTGCTTCTTGTCGTGTTTTTATATCTTTTATTATTTTTCCATTGGCGATAACAGCAAATTCTACAATGTCATCCCTGTATATCTTGGGAAACTTTTTGTATTTTTTTAACAAATGATCGGTGTCCGCATTTGGGTTTTGAGACTTGATATAACGAGCACGCTCGTCTGGATGTTTGAAAAACATTGCGTGCCATACGTGATCCACATCAGTCAGCATTTTTATTCAAGAAAATCAAATGTTTAAACCATTTTTATTCTTTAGATTGATGATTCAACAAAAATGATTCAACAAAAATGATTCAACAAAAATGATTAAAATAAATAAAAATATTTCCATGTTTAAAAAAAAATGAGTGCGACTGCCAATCACGTCTATCTGTACGGTGATTATTCTCTCAATGAAAAAATCTCCCTTATCATGTCCAAAATTGATAAATATTTTGGTCGGGATGCGTGGGTCAATTTGTTTCGGGCGAACCCTTCTCTCCTGTCTCCCTATGAAATTGCGGTGCTTTTTCGCACCAAAACTTCCGCTCCTATCCAGTTCATGTTTGATGTCGCCGGTGGTTCGTATGACATTTCCATCCGTTGTTTTGCGTCTTCACCCGCTCCAGCATCTGGGAATTCTCAGTTGGATTCTGACACCCCCCTTACATGGACGACGGCTCCTGGCTACACTGTCTACCAACAGATTGTCCCCCTTTATACTGGAACTTCATTGACAGCAGGTCTCCACAAGGTAGTCATCTCTGGTGTCAGTCCGATTGCCCTTATAGATTTGACAATCAGGAACACGGATGGCACTGAAGAAATTGTTGTCCAGGCGGTTCATACATTCCTTTTCCCCAACAAAATCCAGAATTTCCCACGAACCAACCAGCCCGAGTACATTATCCCCGCCCTGAATACAAAACTTTATGGCCCTACTCCTGGTCCTGCTGTCCCCTACACGGGCACCCCCAACCCTTTGACATGTTTTGAACCAACAGACACCCCCCTGACGACGTCAAACCCAGTCCTTCTCTTGACAGGAACCCAGACACTCCAACAGAAATTGGACGTGGCTAATCAGGTAAGGACTTATTGTGGTCGTACTCAGTGGGTAAAATTCATAAACACCTACCCTGATATTGTTTCGGGGCAGGAAACAGCCGTGATTCTCAATTCACCAGAAACACCATTGACATTCAGGTTTGCTGTTCCAACTGGTTTGTATAATATTGTTGTTCGGTGTATCATGCCCTCATCCAATACGGATTCTGGGTATGTCCGTTTGGATTCTTACCCAGAACAGATGTTCACACGGGCATATGGACCGGGCAAGTGGAGCACCAACCAATTTAATTTCTTGTTGTACGAGAAACTGAAATTAGAAAATGGGTACCACCAATTGGTTTTTACATCAAGGGAACCGATGGCTTATCTTTTCCTGGTCATCAATCGTGCTGATAGACAATTCCAGGATATCATCATACCCGCATCCGAGACCATCACCAATCCCAGTAAGATCTACGGGACACCTGATTACCTGGCCACATTCACACCCCCAGTTTTCACAACGATTCCACCAACCACGACAATGATGCCAACCACGACAATGATGCCAACGACTACAATGATGCCAAAAACAACAATAACTGCAACCAATGCGGTAATAACTGAATACGGGGATAATATTATATATACTTTTAACTCATCTGGATCATTTACAATAAGTGGTGAAAATTTGGTTACGTCAGAAATATTGGTTGTGGGTGGAGGAGGTGCGGGTGGTGGTGGTAGTATGTATTTTCGTGGTGGTGGTGGAGGTGCAGGTGGAATGATAAATGAAAAAGGAATTATATTGAATGCTGGAAAATATGCCATCACAGTTGGTAATGGTGGTACTAGTAGTAGATCTAATGGTAGAAATGGTGGAAATTCATCTATCGGTTCATTGTATATAGCGAATGGGGGCGGGGGTGGTGGAGGACCTGAACAAAATGGTAATAGTGGTGGAAGTGGTGGTGGTGGATCTACGACATGGAAAGCATCTTTATCTGGGGGATCGGGAGTGAAAGGACAAGGTAATGCTGGAGGTAATGGTGATTATATGAATGGACATAGTGGGGGTGGTGGAGGGGCTGGGGGAGCTGGTGGTTATGGTTCAGGTGGGAGATCAAAAATCTGTTCAATTACTGGAAAAGCTGTCGACTATGCTGGTGGAGGAGCTGGATATATATATGGGACAAGTGGTATTCCTGGAGGAGGAGCTGGTGCTGGGTCAAGTTCAACTCTTGTTCGAAAAGATCTTGCCTACGTAGTCAATGCTTCCATACCGAATAGAGGCAGTGGTGGTGGTGGAAGTGCGAGTTCAAGTGGTCTTCCTGGAGGATATGGTTCGTCTGGTGTTGTAATTATTTCCATTCCAAAAATAAATTTAATGTAGATTTACAAAATTAAGAAACAAAATATAACATTTTTAAATTTTTACAAACAAATCATTTATATAATAAATGATTTACCTTAATAATTTCATACCTGTACGTATCTATTATTGCAAAAAATTAGATGTTTATCGCCTGATGGCCCCTTATGCGGATCGTTCAAATCTGGAGTATAATGAGGATTTTATTAAGAATAAGTTATTACCAACTTCTTATGAACTCATCGATACTGTCTATGTTCTGAATCCGAGGTTGTTCCCACCCGTGCCCCTGGGGGCCGTCATGTTTTCTGTTTATCAGGATGACAATTTCCCTTACCACACGAGATATGTGGAGTGGATTGCCTTCCCTGTCATGACCAATGTGTTTCACGAGAGGGGGAATTTTTCTTTTTATGCCTTTATCAATTCTCCAGCAAAAGATGCGCTTTCTATTTATATCCGGAATGAAAAAAACCGCACAATGGTTTCGTTGGACCAGAAAGCGATTGCTGATTATTTCTTGACGACACCCTATTACAAGAAGGCATTGGATCGGGATAATTTTGTTGTTTATATTTTTTCACACCCTTATTTGTATTGGAGGGCCACCACGGAATGTTTGTGTGTGCCTTCTGGCAATCCAAAAGATTATCCCACACTTGTGGAATGCCAGAGGAACACGTACCACAAAATAAAAAATAGTGATAGTTATACTGGGAATTCTGCGATCCCACTTGCGGAAATGAGGGATCAAATATTTCCTGTCTATTACCCAAATATCTACAAGTATTCGTATCTCACCTCATTTGTCATTATATGTTTATTCTCATTTTTTATCTATAAAATCAAAAAGAAATGACAGGTGATGATACATTAACTCTTCTTGTTCGTAATCTTTGTATCTGGATAGGCGGTGTGGCGAGGAATTGGGGTCGGCGTAAAAGAAAATTCATAATGGCTTGTCTGTTTCGGTAGATATATCGCAACAAGAAAAAAAGTGGCACCAACAAAATGATGGAAAGAACAATATAATACCCAATGTTTGTGTATTTGGGAGGTGGAGCTATGGGGGGTTGTGTTGTTGTTGTTTCTGGTTTTGGTGGTTTTGGTTCTGGTGTTTTTGTTTTTGGAGGTTCTGGTTTGGGTGGCTTTGGTTTCGGTTCTGGTGGGGATGGTTTTGGTGGTTTTGGTTCTGGTTCAGGTGGGGATGGTTTGGGTGTTTTTGGTTTTGGTTCTGGTGGAGATGGTTTTGGTTTCTTGGTTTTTGGTTCTGGTGGGGATGGTTTAGGTGGTTTTGGTTTCTTGGTTTTTGGTTCTGGTTCTGGTGGGGATGGTTTTGGTGGGACTTTTTCTTCTTTTCGTTTATTGAGGCGCATATACTTTTTGATTGTGTCTCCGTATCCATCCTTGTTCCCAATGGGTGTCAAGACGAGGGAACAATTCTGTCGATCCACACATTCCATATAATTACCAATCCGTTTTCCAGATGGTAAAACAGGTTTTACACTTTGACCAATTGCTGGGGAAAGGGCGGGGATTGTCAGGCAAGACAAATTACATGGGTTCAGGTTTTTCTTGTACATGAGATATGGCAGGTAGGGCTGGATCCCGAATGCGATCCACGACAGAGAGTTTATTTCGGCATACTCCAGAAAGGCCTGTATGTAGGGCAAGGAACAATCAAAAGTTCCAAATGCGGTTGCGATGATTGGGCCGTATTTGCGCATCCCAAGGAAATACTTGTTCCACCCAGAAGAAGGAACATCAAATTTTTTTGAACTCAGGGCCTTGACGACATTGTTTGGACAGTCTCCAATATATGTCCCCACATATTCAGTGCCTGTTCTCGCATCAACAAGGCGGTCGTCAAAATGACACGGGGGTAATTTTTTGGATTGTGATTTGTTGAAAGAATGGTCGCATTTCAGCATATCCAGATCGGTGTTTTGAGTTGCCGATGGAAGGTCAAAATAATATTTGCCTTCCGGGGATGGGATCGAGAATGCGTTTCCTTTCATATTGTCCTGATAAACATTTCTGTTTGATATCTTGCCAGGAAAATTACAATATGCTTTCTCATAAGGGTCGAAAATGGATTGGTCCATTGTGTAGGGCTTGTCGGAAAGCAGCAAGGTGCTTGTTTCTGTGTTTTTATAAGGGATGTAGATCCGTCTTATTGTGTCGATGATATTGGGATCGTCGCCAGGGCTTGTAATCAGACCACAGCACGACGCAATCTGGAAAGGGTGCACCCCGTAGGCAATGTTCTTATTGTCGTTGCCAAAAAGGGATCGCAGGTTCTGGTAAGGAATGGCGGATAATTCGTTGATGGCACCCAGAAAATCATACCCCCTATCCAGGCCATTCACAATCAATATGTTGTTTGGGGCTATTTCACGGGTGTTTTTGATGAGTGTGTGGAAAAAGGTTTTCCAGTTCCTGAATTTGACCCGATTTGTGGAGAAGGCACGATCCTCGCTTGTGAAGGGACGGTAGAAGGGTTCATTGACGAATTCATACCAGATGTTCTGATTATTGTCGAATGACTTGAGGGTGTCCGCCACAATGGCATTCCACGCAGAAACAATACCCGGGACTGGTTTTCCATTTGACACTTCCATCAAATCCTGGAGGGCGTAATTTTGGATGCCGTAATTTTGGGTATTGGTGGGGCGATTCTGTTCGAAATCAAAAGAACAGAATTTTGGGTATGCTATTTTGGATGTTTCTGGGTCTGTGGCCCACAAATGGCCATCAATCACAACAACATTGTCTTTTTCCAGTATGGCACCGATGATAATCTTGACAAGACGGGGGTAGGAGTACGACTTGTTGTCTCCCTGGAAATAAATCTGGATAATCTCAGAATAGGCCGACACACAGATAGGAAGGCGCACCAGGTTCACCCGCCATTCATCACACAGCACACCCACAATGTTTTTGATGATTGTTGTAAAATTCTTAAGGGTGTGTGTGGTGGGGTCCTCTGGGTCAAAAAAAGATAATAGGATGTTGGTTGCGTCTTTCTTGTCTTTTGGTAAATACTCCAACCCATTCAAAGAAATTCCTCGGAGGATTACCTTTTCAGCTTTACCATTTATGGTTCTTATAAATTGATAATTGCCATTCTGGTCTGGGAGGGTAGACCATAAAATACTCATTTTTTTATTTATAGAATAAAAAAAGAATAAGTTAAAATTATGAACGGAACATAAAATGGTTGATGATGAGGGATGTTATACCAATGTTCAGGCTTCCCCAGAGTGTGTCTGTGAATACTACCTTTAGATTGTACTTGTAGAGGGTGGCATAATTGGTGAAATTATAGACACCATAAATAATAAACCCGTAGATGAACCCCAGAATACGGGGATCAAAAGGGGCTTTCTTTACCACCCAGCATTGGTCGATCGCAATAAAGAGTGCGATCAAGATCCAGACAACAATACCACTCCACACACGGAAAACAAATTTTTTCTGGATGTCATTAAAGAGGGGTTTGTAGATGGTTGGCATTGAGAAAGAGAACCATATCATGTCAAAACCGACAAGGAGGATAAAACTGACAAGCCACACCAAAATAAATTTTTCAATTTTCATCAGTTTTGTTTTTTCTTATTCATAAAATAAAAAATTTCTTCTTCTTTCGTTTACCACATAAAAAAAGATCACGAAAATATAAAATCTTAGTAGCGCAAAAGGGTAGATTACTAGTGTTTTGAAATCAATTATTCCAGAGATTGTAAGAGTTGCCACAGACGGATGGTGCGACCCTGGGGGCACGGCCCAAGGTTCTTCATGTCGGAAAGTTGTTCTTCCAGGAGTTGGTGGAATAAGGATTTGTCTTCTTCGTCTTTTAGGTGGGAGATCCTGTCCAACAAGGCCACCAGCATTTGTCGGGCGTCCATTTTGTGATTTCGATCATCTATATTTTTCTCATTGTTTTCCATAAGGATCTGGGTTGCCATAAATCGGGCATCATTCCTCATATCTTTCAAAAATCCTGCATCGTTGATAATTTTTTTCATCTCTTTTTCTGTGTATAAATAATTCAGCTTCATCGGTATCTTGCCGTCAAATTCGTGGACATTCCGCATTTTCATTTTTATAAAATTGATTTTTATTTAAAGAAATCACTTTATTAAATAAAATCAGTTTTTCAAAGACAACAAACGAAATGAACCACACTCAACTCACCAACTTTAAGGATTACGATGTCAACCGGCTTATCTTTTCGAACCCTGAAGTGGGAAACATCCCCGGGTCTGTAAGCAAGCTGACATTCAAGAGGATCAGGATTGCCACCAAGAATCTCGATGGATCGATTGGCGACCTTGTATTGGCGACACCCCCCGACCTGATGTGTTATGGGTTGCAGGAACAGACGGATCCTGCGACCGGGGTCATCAATGGCTACCAGTTCCCAATGGTTTTGTGGAATAGGAACAATCCTACAGATGAAGAAAAGGCATTTACAACAACGATTCACAATATTTGCGATGCTTGTAAGGAGCATCTTGTCAAGACACGGGACACAATTGAGAAGTATGATTTGGAATTGAATGACCTCAAGAAGTTCAATCCACTGTATTACAAGATGGAGAAGGGGAAGCTTGTTGAGGGCAAGGGCCCAATGCTCTACATCAAGACCTTGACTTCGAAGAAGGATGGGACCATCAAGGTCCATACGGTATTCACTGACTCGGATACGAACGAGATTATTTCACCCATGGATTTGATGGGCAAGAGGTGTTATGTGAGGGGTGCCATCAAGATTGAGAGCATCTTTATTGGGACCAAGATCAGCATCCAGTTGAAGCTATTTGAGGCACAGGTCAAGGTGATTGACAGGGCTTTCAAGAGTTTATTGAGCCCTGGTGTGACAATCAATCGTGATGATAATAAGATTGGCCAGATCCCACAGAATGGAGTGGAAGAAGAGGTTAATGATGATCCATCCCTGCTTTCATTCACAGCACCCGAACCAAAGTCCGGATTTACAGAGACGGGTAGTTTAGTGGATAATGAAGAGAGTTCGGATGAAGAGAGTTCGGATGAGGAAGAGGAAGTCCCACCTCCCCCCAAGCCAGAGCCACCCAAGCCCACACCAGCAGCCAAGAAGACATCAACCAGAAAGAAGTAATTTGATTGATTGTATTTATATTTTTTTTTTCAATATTTACTTGTAAAAATATTGAAAATTTTTTTCAGTTTCCATAATTTTTTTTTATAAAAAAATAGCATTCGTTCTTGTCTTCGTTTTTGACGGCCCACAAACGATCATTTTTTTTCAGGATGTGTTTGATATACCTATGGAACATTAGGTGGCAATCGTTATTCTGTTTCTTCTTCATTGTAATCAAGTAAATTTTTTCTTGTTGTGATGACATTGTATCCTATATTAAGAATGGATAAAAATTTATATTTTTGTGTAAAAGATAAGGACACAATGTGTGAAAACTTGCCTTATTGATTTCATATCATTCCAGCTCCCTACTCTCTGGATAGGGAGGTTCATATCATCATAATAATACCATTGATTTTCTGTTTTGGAGTAATTGAATGCGGTATAATGCCCACTATCTGAGGTCTCCCCGTGGTGGCAAATGATGCCTGTAAGGGACAATGTTTTTCCTTTTTGGTCTGTGATTGTGGGTTCAAGATGGATTCTGAAATGAGAAATTGTGTGTTGGATGGGGTGAGAACGCTCCAGAGAAAACACCAATAAATCTGCGAATCTAACCAGAGAATGGACCGTTCGTATCGCATTGAAATTACATTGTTTGTATTGTTTTGAAATATTCCATATATCGTCTTGGTGTTTTAAAAAGTTTTTTAGGGTTCGCTGCTGGGACATGGTGTTCTTGAGGGTTTGATAAGACACATTCCAGACGATGCTCTGGGTTTTGTCTTTTCTGTCGTAAATAAATTTCCATGTTGTGTCTGTACGAGGGACTTTGGATACACCATAATAAAAATCTTGTTTGGAAACCGCACCATAGTTTTCTTGCCCATTCATACCGTATAAACTGAGGATAAATTGCAAGAATTCTTGGGCTTCCTGTTGTTCGGGGGAATGGAACCTGAGTTTGGAATGGAGGTTGGCACATTGTGGTAGGTTGTGCCATTTTCTGTACAACTTTCTTATGGAAGAACAATCTGTTGTTCCAACCCCGCAACGAAAATAATAGGCGGTTTTCCTGAATTGCATCTGGAATTCCAGAAAAATTTTTTCGTTAAAATCGTTGAGGTTCTCGCCACAAGAAGCGATTTTGTGTAATTTTTCTGGGCTGGGTCTTGAAAACAATATTTTATTGTCAATGAATGATAGGGGGGAAGAAAAGAGGACCCATAATACAGTATCCAGATAACAACTGTTCATAATCCATTGGTACCCCCGATGTTGTGTGGCACATTTCATCAAGAGGTGTCTGTTTAATAAAGTATCGTTTGACATGGATATTTTATTATAAGACAACAAACAAAATTATTTTATAGTGATTTTATAGTCCAAATGAAATGTTGGAAGGATTTGTATGTAAATGAATCACTAAAACGCCCTCTTTTTTGCAGTATTTCCAGACAAAATGAAACAATCTTTTTGAGACGGATTTTATCCCCATTTGTTTTCACATTGACACAATTATAAACAGAAAGAAGAATAATCATGAAAAAAAGCGGATATATTATAAAAAACATTCGCTGGAATTTTGTGTCTTGTTGTGTCATTTTCTGTTCTTTGATGAAAAAGAATGGGTCGTGATGGCTGTGGATAAAATCCAGAATGGATCCTATTATTTTTTTTTCCTTCTTTTTTGTTTCTATGTATTTTTTCATGTAGGTGGTTTCTGTTTTTTTTCTGTACGATTGATCGTTTGGATGCCACCATTCTTTACTGAAATATTGGGGTGGTAAATCCGTAATCAGAGCGGTTATCACACGCGGTGTTTTTTTATTGGGGTTGATATCAACATCAATCAGGCGTAAAACCATATCCTGTGATACTACCATGTTTTCTATTTTAATGTCCGTCATTATCAGGTTATTGTCAAAAAGAATATGATAAGAATCATCAATGATGTTGGGGATGCTGTTCCATATTTTTAGAAAATCACGCATACTGAATGTATGTTCCTTTTTGAATATGTAGCTGTCTAAACTCTTGCCACCATATTTTTCAAGTTCTAATTGGTAAATATTGTTTTTATCCAGGTATTGTCTCACAAATGGGAATCTGTGGATTATGTTTTTTCCCAATACAAAGGATGTCGTGGATGGGAATATGATGGAAGAATTTTTGGATTTTTTTTCAAGTTTCGTGTAAAGGTCTTGTTTTTTGATAAGTTGTTCATAAGTTTCTTGTGGTGTTTTCTTATAAATTTTGATGACAAAATAGGCATCATTTGGTTTTATTTTTTTTTGGAATAAACCAGATTGGTTAATGTCATTATACTTGAATGGACCCACCACAATCGCAAAACTACCTTCTCCCAAAATGTAGAAATCATCCATTATCTTTATTTAAAAATAAATATATAATTTTCTGTTTAAAAATAAATTATGGTTCAACAACAGATAATACGTGATTCTATTTCAAATGCAAATAACATTTTTAATAAAACACCACTTATTTCACCTTTTGATTTGATGGAGAAATCTGGGTTGATTTTATTCATCAATGATTTTATAACCAATACTGATCGTGATATTCTAAAGTCCATCATGAATAATTACATCTTGTATTTGAAAAAGAAAGATTTCAGTTATGACCCTGAAAGGTCGGGTGAAATCCTGAAAGAATCTCTCGGTCAATACCCACAATACAAAAAGATTATGAACCTATTGGACCAACCACCAAACCAGAATATAAGTGTCCTTGATAAGGATAAAATCCAAAAAGAAATTGGGTTGTTTATTAAAAAATATCAAAATTTCTGGAATTTTATTACCACCATGTCTTCTTCTTTTTCAAGGTATTTGAATATTTTTGAGAAAAATATATTAATGTCAAAGGACACCCCCGTCATCAAACAGATTTATTTATATAATTATTTATTCACGAACATTGATGCTGATGGTAAAAATTTTGCGAATTTTTTCTCAATCGAACAGAAACAGTACCTGAAGGATCTTTACAGACAATATCGAGACGCATGTTTGTCCATGCCGAATTTATCCGCAAAAGATATTTCAGATATTGAACAGAGTTATAATGGATTTGTAAAACTTATGGATACACCTTTAACCGATAAAAATAATTATCGTATTCTGTATAATTTTAGTGATAGTGAAATGGAAGCCCTAAAACAAATAGCAAAAGAGGAGTACGTGGATAATATTTCAACAATTATTTTTTCACAAATCAAGAATATCAAAGAAGGCAAGTATGGAATGCCCTTTCGTCCCTTGTTCTTAAAAAAGAAATTGTTCAAGCGGTTGATCCCTCGAATACGCATGAAAAAACCCTTGGATGTTTCAGCCACAAATCTGGAAAAATGGGAAAATTTCATCAATTCCCTTTTTCTCATTACCGCCGCATTTATTTTTAATTCTTATGATCTGGAAGCCGCAAGTATTTATTATGAAAAGTTGAAAACTATTTTACAAACATTGGGCGAATCCAGGATTTATTACACACTTGCCCCCGATGTTTCTCGTTTGGGTGAAATCATGACATCAATAAAGAATAACAAGATTGACAATGTGGATCTCTTGTCTAGAGAAAAATTTTCCTTTATGGGCAAGTTGGAAAAAGTTGAACCCTCCCCCATTGAAATCAAACTTTTAGATCAATTAAAAATTATGGATCAAGCATACAAACCTATGCTTTTATTCAGGAATAATTACAGTTTGCTTTTGGTGGAAATCCATAAATTGGCGCTGATTCGTGATGCAGATTTTATCAATTACATTCTTTCTTTTGGTCAGGACAATGTGGATTTGGGTTTAAAAAGAGAAGAATATGCCAAGATATATCGAAAAAAACCCTACAAGATTATCAATAGAATTATTAAAAAATATTTATTCAGGCCAATCCAAGAACAACAACCACCACCATCTACACCACCATCTACACCACCATCAAGACAAGAACAGAAAACAAGACGACAATTACTGGCACTACCACCTTCTACTACACAGGAACAAAAACAAAGACAACAACTAATGGCACTACCACCTTCTACTACACAGAAACAAAAACAACAACTACTGGCACTACCACCTTCTACTACACAGAAACAAAAACAAAAACAACAACTACTGGCACTACCACCTTCTACTACACAGGAACAAAAACAAAAACAACAACTACTGGCACTACCACCTTCTACTACACAGGAACAAAAACAAAGACAACAACAAAATGGAGAACAAACAGACAGAAGGAAACAACAACTTTTACAAAAAACAACCAAACAGGCACTTGAACGCGACAGAATGAGGCGTATTACACAAGATAAATTCAAACCCACACTCGATACACTCTTACAACAACAACAGCAACAACTCGAGCAAACAGACAAAAGAAAAAAGCAAATACGAAAAGATGCTGAGAATATATTTAGACAAAAATTTAATATCAATCCAGATATTATTCGTCAATCTAAAGATCCAAACAAAGAAAAACTTTATAATAATGCTATCTATAATGCGGTTTTAAGCATCCTTGAAGATGTATATACAAATCAGAAACAGCGAAAACAGATTTCTCAAGAACTAAGAGACAATCATCCTTATGATTTTCAGGAATTTAAAAATGTAGTTATTGATTTATTGGTACAAAAATTAAAACAGAACGAACTGAAACAAAAAAAAAAAGAACAAGACCAGAGGATAAGGAAAGAAAAGGAGGAAGAACAGAAGATCAGGTTGGAAAAGGAGAAACTACAAGAACAAAAGATAAGGAAAGAAAAGGAGAATGAACAGAAGATCAGGTTGGAAAA
>Ga0105105_10000383_pt1 | contig 20222 bp, 11 predicted proteins | sample PPLLaktember2015_4_FD_79108 | JGI IMG/M metagenome (GOLD analysis project Ga0105105, IMG submission 79108) | Freshwater sediment microbial communities from Prairie Pothole Lake near Jamestown, North Dakota, USA - PPLs Lake P8 Core (1) Depth... | ecosystem: Environmental > Aquatic > Freshwater >...
AGTATAGGATTTATCGTCATTTTCAAGAGTCAAACGTTTTCTGATTCGGCTTGATAACCGGTTTATGCCGGTGACAAGCCTTTCCAAGGCTTTTTCCTTATCGCCATACGCCCCGCCAGCATGGATATTGATAACATCGGCGCCAATCAATTCCGCCATCTCGCCGTGATGCTCAAGTTCAGAAATTGAGCTGTCGACCACATCCGGTCGAGGAGAATTGAGAACCACAAATTGATCTGGATGAAAGGTTGTTCTGATGTTATTGATCTGGGCGAATTTATGGCATTTGCTGAACAATGCTCGAATCTGCGTTGATTCAGGAAGCTCATCGATCTCATATCCCAAATGCGGATGCGTTCGCAGGGGAAAAATTCCACTGCTGATGCGAAAAGCACCTATCCTATGGTTGCTGCAATAGGCCAGGGCATCATTTAATGACTGAGTATTATGTATACATAGCTCTGATATTTTTTTTAGAGCATTTCAGCGAATCACATTCTTAAGCGACATCGCCGTCGTTGTCCGGAATTTTATTGGCTCATGGCGAAAAATGCAGCAGAGGCCTAATCGGAGCATTCTATTCATTTAGATTTTCTTTGTTTCAGTTCGCATAGCTCGCTTCTGCCTTTCTTGCAATAGCAGATGCGAGTCCCTTGAACACCAACTTATGAAGCGGATAAACGCCATACCAATAGCATATCCCTAATAAGCCCCTGGGATAGAAGCGTGCTGTCTGTGTCAATTTACTCTTGTGCTGGTCAATCAATTCTACCTCAAATTCAAGCCAGGCTTTCCCCGGTACTTTCATCTCGGCGCGAAGTAAAAGTCTCTTGGCTGTTTCAAGTTCTTCGACACGCCAAAAGTCAAGTGAATCACCAACCGACAAGGTAGCAGCATCATGGCGACCACGACGCAGGCCCATCCCACCAAAGATCTCATCAATAAATCCACGAATCATCCAAAGCCAGTTTGCATAATACCAGCCTTTTTCACCGCCTATCCCTGTAAAGACGTCAAAAACAACCTTTACGGGTGCATTAACAGTCAGCTGTTGACGGTCAATTAGAATGTGCGACGGCTCAATTTGCCTAATAACTGATTCCCCTACAAATCCCTCGATAATGCTATCACTGAAGAGAACCGTCGATAGGGCTTTTTGCACGGCTGTCACAAACGGCATGGGTTCGATATCAAATAGCTTTCTTGCATCATCATTCTCGCACACCGTTTCATGTCGAAGGCCCTCGATAAGAGCACGCGCCGGCCGGATTGGAATTGGCGTTACCAAGCCAACCCAGTATGACGAAAGTCGGGGCGTTAATACAGGCACTTTGATCAGCCATCTCTTGAGCCCCAAAACCTGTGCCACTGTTAACATCATGTCACGATATGTCAGTATTTCAGGCCCTCCGATATCAATTATTCTATCGACACTCCTTGGGATGTCGGGGGCAGCGACGAGATAACCAATGACATCATTAATACTGATCGGCTGAGTTTTAGTTATCACCCACTGCGGACAAATCATTACTGGGAGCCTGTTGGTGAGATGATGAATCATTTCGAATGATAGGCTCCGGGCTCCAATAATCACTGCCGCCCGAAATTCGGTAACTGGCACACTGGATGCTCTAAGGATATTGCCAACCTCGTGGCGGCTCTTAAGGTGAACGGATTGCGGCAGGTTACGTCTTCCAAGTCCGCCCAAATAGATTATCCGACTTACTCCAGCGCCTTTGGCTGCCTTGCCGGCATTTCGTGCAGCTAAGCGATCAAGTTTCGCAAAATCGCCTTTTGGATTTCCCATCGAATGGACTAAATAATAGGCAATATTTACATTTTCAAATGCGTGCTGCAGTGAGGCCAAGTCGAGAATATCACCCTTGAAAACCTCGACTGAGTTGAACCACGATTCACCTGTAATCTTTTTCGAGTCGCGGACCAAACATCTAACTTTGTAGCCACTTTCCAAAAGTCGCGGGACAAGGTGAGAGCCGATATAACCGCCCGCGCCTATTACCAAAATATTTTGCTCTTTCATGTCTTTCAAAATGGGTATATGCTTTTAGTAGTCGCGCCCCTTGCCGGAATCAGATATCTCACATAATTCTTCGGGGTATGACTCGAAAAAAGTCTGACGAGCAAGATATTGTTGATCGAATCTCGTAATCCATGACTGCAAAATACTCAATGGACTGCTCAAGGGAATTGCCCCTTGCCGGTATTTGTCCAAAATACCAATAAAATGTCGCTTTTCATTTTTAATTAGATCCTCCGAAAAGTACCCCAGGGCGTGCATGATGACATTTATATTGGATGTATTTCTTGAGATTTTTGCAATCGCCTGTTTAAAATGATGTCCGTAATTGGCAACAACATCTTTGATAGGTTTCTTATCATGATTTGCCACTATTTTGCCAAGAAGCCTTAATTCCTTCTGACTATAAGCCATTAATAGCAACTTATTATCGGTGTGGAAATTAACAAGCCTTGAAATGGACATAACCTTCTCGACTTCACGCCATTGAGCCAATGAAAAGATCCTTGTTAGAAAATGATCTCTTATTCTGAAATTGCTGAGCCTGCCCTCATCTTCAACAGCTATATCAGTGAAACGCTCAAGAACGGCACTACCGAAAAATCCCGGTCCCTTTTCCACGGCCATGGATTTTTCTATTCCCGGGTAATATTTGACATCCTTTATGCCGCAAGACGGCGATCTACCCTTCAGTATAAATCCGTCAACCTCAGTTATTTTTAATAGGAAGCCATTAGAAAAATTAATCATCGAGCCAGTCACGTCTCTGTCAGTTGCCGGCTGCATAAGGCGAAGATTATTCCCCTTTTTCACTAACCTAATGGGATCCCTTGGGACGCCTAAACCAATCTCTAGCTCGGGGCACACCGTCCGGAATTCCACGAAAGGCTCAAGCTTTTTAATGAACAAGTCGGAAATCGTCATCCCGTTCCAGCGGCAAGCTTCAAAGCCCAGGCATTTGCTGGATACAATAATGGGTTGATTGAATATCCTATTCACAACATAATTATATCTATTACATGCTAAATTATCAATCTTATTTATTTCTCTTGCAGAAATGAGCAAATAATATATAAACTGATAAATGTGAAAACGATTGGAGCAGAACAATGCTGATTATGAAAGAAGTAGTAGGCGTATCATCAGATGGTTTTTCGGAAGCAGTCAGAATTGCAGTCGATAAACTAATATCACAGGGCGAAAAGGTCCATTTCTTCCAAGTTGTTGAACAACGTGGCTCAATCCGCGATGCCAAGTTGAAAGAATTTCAGGTAGTGATAAAGGTAGCTATCGAGGGCTGATAAAGGTATTATTTAATCAAGCTGGTTATCGCGCAAAGGCAATCAAGCGCTGCTCTATCGGGCGGTCCTTTTCTTCTCATATCTATAAGAACTTATTACGCACTGCTTTTTGAAAGCACGTTCTTTTGAGGGTAAAGGCAGGTTTTCCAATTGGGTCTATAAAGTCGCTTTTCATGAGGCATTACGCTTAATCGTCGAGGTAAAAAAGGAAGTCGAATATAATGCGATCTCAATACGACAGAAACTAACCGATAATGAATCATTGACGGGGTGGTATGTAACGGAGGATTCATTAACATCTACGTCTCCAATTTCAGATGAAAATTCTCAACGTATTGCTGATGGTCGCCTACGTGAAATGGAAGTACTACTCAAAGAAAAAGTAGAGCAGCTGATGAATATACTTCCTGAAAAATTTAGGATATTTGCCCGAGAATATTTCTTTGAAAGAAAATACCCAAATACAAATCAAGCCGCAAAGGCACATAAACTAAATAACCAGGATTTCCAGCGTTGGTTTAATAAAAGATGCAACAAGCCAATAAGGCAAGAACTGAAACTATTATTTGATGAAATAAATCAACTCAAAAATGAGTTGTCCGCGGATTAATAATCCACTTTCAAAGATGTAAAAGGATTGGGCATCTTAATCAGACGGCTCTATTTGAGAATATCCTTCAAATTCGGTAAAAGATCGGAGAAACAGATATAGATTTCGCAATGGGAATAAATAATTCATATGAATGGTTCTGTCTATAGGAAAGACGTAAATTTCTTAATGTGTTGCTGGAGTGAAGATTAGAAAAAAGCGGCCCCGACCTCACTCTCCCCAAACTTCTGTGGAATTCGAGTTTCGGGTGATATCAAGCTACTCGGTTGCTAGTGGAACGCGTTGGAAGACAATATTTTAAACACACCCTCGAATTGCCTGCTGAAAGTATAGAGCAAAGGAATTTGGAACAAGATAGTTTATTTCATGTCACAAAATACGAACTGCTGATGAGCTTTCTGTCCCTGATCTGCAACTATCTAGTTCAAGGTGGCCACAAGCCTAAACCCTACAGTCTGATCTCGTTCCTTCACACTAGTGCCACTGTGCAAACCGCACTTATCAGGATCACTCTGGTAATGCCCACCTTTGTTTATCCTTATTGTCAAATTCACAATGCCTGACTCTAGCCACGATGACGAACAACGCTCTGCTACATTACCAAACAGATTATGGAGTAGTACATCGTCGGTTTTGTTGCTTCGCACATTTCTGAGCGAGTCGCTCGAGTTTGAACTGTTCCAACTGTCGCAAGTAACTATCATTGCATTATCAAATTTACATCCACTATGCTTACTACAGGCATATAGTGAAGAAAGTACCCATTCAATCTCATATGGAATCCGGTATGATACTCCTTCTCTTCTGGATAATCTGGCACAAAACTCGTCAATCTCGCCATCAGTAATGCTTGATATTGGTTTGCTACCGTCTTCGTCGTTAAGTCTATTCCCTTGCATGATAAGAGCATATTCGGATTTAGACACTTCTGTCTGGCAAATGTAATAATCCCCATCGAATCCAAGCCACACGCCACTGCCAGTTACACTTATGCTGAGCCTCGGAAGTGTAGCATTCATTTCCTGAATCTTAATCTGCCCCTTGTTAAATAACGCTGTACCTTCAAGCCGGATCGGCCCACTTTCAGCGCTGAAAAATTGAAACGTCACATTTTCCTGGGTTGATAAGTGTTCGCAATACTTCTTAGCAAAGCTCTCCCAACTCGTGATCCAGCCGATCCAGTTTCTGAGTTCCGGCGACAAATCGTAGTACGGATCGCATTCAAACTCTGAGGGGGGAATGTGAACGAAATCCAAATCAAGTGAATTGGCACGAATGCCTGATAGGTACTTTCCAAGTGGAAACACAACCCTACACGATGCCACAGTATCTCCATATTCGCTATGTTCGAATTCACCGATGAACATCAGATCAACAACAGAGTCCTTACTTACGGTGCCTACTGCTGGCTCTAAAATACTTAGGAGTGAATCAATAGTAATGTTTCCCCCGCTAACAGTGATAATCGGTCTTGTCGTATCGGGAAACTGTGATATCGCGACACTTTTTATACTGTAACTCACTGTATCAAAGACCTTCAATATTGTATCTTTAGGAGTCTCGTCGAATGCAGAGTCAACAGCCTGACCAAAATCCTTTGCTTTGATATAGACGCCTTTCTTAAACAGGTTACCCTTGGCGCTTTTTCTTTTGCCACTATCAACATCTTGGGGAATGGCGAAGCAGATAACGAACTTGTTGCCGTAGGAAAGCTCTTGTGAGATAATATCTCGATACATGAATGTCGACTTATAGAGGTCGGACCAAACTTTAGTACTGCTGTCAGCTTTTATCGGAACAGCCAATTGCAGTATTTCCCTCCCCTTTTCATCGTTGACGATGGTTAATATTATCGCAGAGTCGCCTTTTGTCATAGCACCAAGAAAACCATCTTTCCTATGCCTGGCCTCAGACTTTCGGCTCTCAGCCGTCGGCCTCAATAACGCCTTCTGCGCGTCCTCTAAAGTAGCATAACAGGACAGATCCCCATCGTCATCCTTCGGCACAATCCAAGGATAAGGTGACAAATCAGTAACAGTGAAGTGCATGGTCCCAGTTGCTATACCTCCAAAACTGCAACGGTAGTCCGCAAGAGTCGGTAGGGCGGTCATTGTAAAAGATTGCTCCCCTGAGAAGTCGCCAGTTGAGTTTAGTATCAGTTGGTAGACCGGAGTAGCGATCTTTGTATCCAGCACTTTTAGTCGTTCTCCAGCCAGAATGTGACCATAAGTGATTAGACTCAATATCATTGTCAAAACACACAAACGTCTAGAATCACATCTCCGGATTATTCTTCTCAACAAATCATCACCATTCATAGCACTGTGTACTCTATACTTTGAATTCCCATACGAATCAGCGTTATAGAGACTTCTGCAATTACTCGAAAGGGGCATCATGCCTCCAATTCTTTGGGGGCGGTGGTACCGCAACCATAAAGACCTTGTAGTCTTCACCGACTTTTCTAAATTCCGCTGTTGTTCCGTTTCGCAACCTATGTGTCACAGTCCCCCCTTCCGCAATGTTATCAAGGCCCACCCAATGTAAAAGAGCAATTTCTGGAAACAGAAGCTTGAAATACTCGACAGGAACGCCCGATGAACCCCATGACTTATAGTCCCACTCGGGGTGAGAGTAGTATAGGTTGGCTAGTTCGTTCTCCCATGGCCAGAGTGGACGGTTACCGTATACCGACCTGTAGACAGATTCGGATGGCCCGGTAGCCTGGTGCGACTCGACGAACCCATTTATCTCAGTGGAGTTTAGCAGAGCGTTCCGGCTTTTCATTAATAAGTCCTGAGATGCCTTTTTTAGTGCGTTCACTTGATTCTTCTTGCCTGTGAATAGGTTTCCCTCATTAGTTTCGGCCAGACCATAGGCTCTAAAGTCCCAGATTAAATTACCTCCGACTGAATCCCATAAAATCCAGTCTGCCCATACGGCCATTTCCCTTTTGGCCCATGTATTTCCCGATTCGCTTTCCCTTTTTGCGCCTTTCAAGTCAACTATAAGTACTGCATCAAATATTCCCTCGGATGCCCCCTCCAGATTGCTGACCACTGTTGTTGATTCAAACATCTTGTCTACCAATAGTCTCAGCTCTGGGCAAAGCGCCTGTCCAATCGCTCCTTCGTAGTAACCTACTGTACCCTTCCCATATGGTGAGATATACAGCATCGAATCGCATTCACTGGGCACGTATAGTGCAATGCTCAATGGTATTTTGTGTGGAGGTTGTTCAAGTTTGACATCTTTGATCACGAAGTTCCTTGGTGCACCACATCCTACAATAAACTGCAAAACAACGATTGACAGAATTAGGGATGCAGAGATTTGTAAGCAGCTTAGCACTCTATTTCTATACAAGTCTTTACTCCTTTCTCTCTTTGGCAGCGGTCGATTTTTACAACTCACCTTAGCTCACATTGTTGATTGAGTTAAATTTATAGCTACAAGATATAGAATTCACCCCCCCCCCGCAAGTGATTTATTTCACATTTTACACAGAAAAGCAATAGGCCCCAAAAGGTGAAAATGTTGAAAAATAGCCGGTCCGCAGTTCCCCGCCACACAGACCGGCTCTCAACTTGCCCCCTTTCTAGATCAACGTGAGTTCTGTTTCTCACGGTTCTCCGGAAGTACGATGATGCCATAGTCTATCAGCTGTCCTGAATCTGTGGAGTCGGTCTTGAATCGAAATTCGCCCTGCTGGAGACCCGACAAATCGGCGTCACCCGGGATCGGGGAATCCTCAGCTTGTGCTCCCGAAACACACACCAGCAGCCCAAGGGACAGGAGGACTAAGCAGCCACGATAACTTCTCATGTCACAATATACATTTTCAATTCTCCTGATGTTACTTCATCGTTTGAATCTTAGACGGGGCGCTCGATGATCTCGATCGGCGGTCGGCACTTGCGGGGTACTCGGTGCCTGGCATTTCGAGGAGTTTGCGGAGAGTGAGAAAATCCTGATCACCGCAGCTCACTGTTAGTGATTGGCAATCAACGGGATATAAAAAGCGGGGTTGACTATCCAATACACAGAACTTTCCTGCTCAGCTTTGAGATTGCTTGAAAGCGGCCCCGACCTCACTCTCCGTAAACTTTGCTCAGATTCACCTTCTCGGTGAAAACAACCTACTCCATGGCGAGCGGAACTCGATGGAAGACAATAGACTAAATTTAGAGCAAATCGGTGATGTGACGTGCAGCCTCCAGCGCCCCATCAACCGGGATCGCAGCATAATCTACGTTTTTTCTAATATTGGCGATAACTTGATCTGCTAGTTTCTGTGGAATAGTCTCAGACAATTTCATTTTGACACCTGCATGGTGTCGAGCCAAACGCCCTGATACGTATTCTTCCTGTTCGCAATGTCCCTCAATTGGAAAATATAGAAATGGTTTTCTTAATGCGGTTAACTCAAGTGTGGTCATTCCGCCAGCTTGCACAATAGCAAGATCGCACGATGCAAAGTGCTCATATAAACGCGGGACATATTCTCGTATTTCCACGCCTTCTGGGATATTGATTGAGTCGCCAGCCAGTCGTGGTCCAGTTATCAAAATCATTCGAGTATCAGGTATTATCGCCTTGATAAGTGGAAATGCTTTTCCACACAGCTCAAGTAAATGACGACCGATCGATGTTCCTCCAATAGCACAGATTATCAACTTCTCTCTGCCGTAACCAAGTCGAGAACGGACATCATCAGTATCGCCGAATTCATCAGGTCGAAATGGCAGGATATAGCCGGCAAACTTATATCTGGCTAGCGCAAAAGCGCGCCGATTGGGCAGCATGAATCCAAATCGACGGTCAGGTACGTCTTCGGGCTCACCTACAAACAGTCCCAGATCATAGACTGGTGGCCTTTTAGGAAATCCAGAAGCCCATTTCCGGTTCATCACATAGACTCCCATCAATTCAAGGGGATTAAATGACATAGCATCAAATCCAACAAAATCATAAATCATTACAAACGGTGATTTTTTAAGATGCGGGCGCTTCCGAAAAGCTACGGCCAGATCATAGGTTTCATCTCCAATAAGAAGATCGTATCTGTCTCGAGTGGTTACACGGTCAACCAATTCTATATTGTGCTGCCATTGACGCTGAAATGCCATCGCGTATCGAAAAAGGTTAAGTTTGAATCCATGGGACGCTGTTTCAGCTATGAGGTTTTCATCAAGGTAGTCTGATGCCTCTGAAAGAAGTCGCTCTCCTTTTTCTTCAAGCAGGAGATTAGCGGGATGAGAAGCAAGCCAATAGATATTTACATCATTTCGAAACGCTCGGATCTCGTTGGCGATAGCAATATCTCTGATGACATGACCGAGGCCAAGTGAACCACTGATAAATAGAATCCTCTTACTCATAAGTCATTTTTCCAGATACTGGTCAGCTTACATTAGCTGACCAATTCCCTTTCGCCCATCAAATAATACAAAAAGGAGAATCTATTCTCAACTGTAAGTTTGTGTGCATGTCCCGCTTCTGACGGAAATGGACTTTTCCTCGATGCAAATATGAATAACGAAGAAAAACTGGCAGCATAACAAAAACCCTCAGTGGTAAATGACTGCCAAATCAGGTATCGTTCAGTACAAATTAATATATGGTTGCCGACGACGAATAGATATATTCCTTTGCATGTTCTTCGCACAACCAGAGGTAGTGACCTTCTGGGGTTAGTACCTTTTTCAATCCTCCCCAATGTCTTTCCTTGTCTTTTTCAACCAAAAAATTCCGCAATTGCCTTAATTGTGACCCCATTTTGGGAAATCTTGCCTTATCATTAGTCCAATACCTATACTCATAGTCAACTTCTTCAGGATCCGGGATAATTTCGGCGAGCTCATTCATAAGACTAATATCTTCTTCAAATCGCTCTCCATAATCTTCTGGCGCAATATCTGCCCATGGCCCAATAATAGGCGCGGCGTATTTTAGTATGGATACCAGTTTCTTAATATAGGGTGCCATATCGATTACCCATTGGGAAGGATTTGGTACTTCATAACATCCCCCTTCAATTACTGGATGCCATTCACCAGGAGCCTGACAATATAGTTGCAAATTCACCCTTTGACCCATCAGTCTTTTTCTCCATTTGGATGTATTCTGAGGTTTGAGGACAAAAATATTAGGGCAGTGTGATTCTATCTTTGATTGCTCTCGATTATAGTTTGAAGTAAACCCTCTTTGCGTTAATCTCCTTAACTCCTCTATTACTCTCTTAATATCAGTATTTTCTCCAGTAAGTGCAGCCTCTAAATCATCTATACGCTTTAATACATCATCCTCAGTGCTTTTCCAGAGTATTCCAAAAAGCAATTCTGACAATGAAACCATTTCCATTGTTTCTTCACATTGAATACTATATTGAGGCGGTAACATTTCATAGGCTTTCTGCAAATTATTAAATTTGAATTCGTGGCCACAAATTTTCCCCCTATGGCCAGGGCAAGGAACCATTTTTTTAGGTTCAAGTCCCGGAAAACGCTTTAATGTTAGCTCCAATCCATCCATCAATAATGCGAAATAATTATAGGGCAATGGTCCTCGTACACTTAATTCTACCATATTATTGTGTTCATGTGCAATAATTAACGCCAAATGTTGCCGATTTACACTATCCGATAGAAGTGCACCATTACGCCAATGTGTGTATGTTGTAAATCTATGTGATCTGGCAATAAACCATGATGGAATCCCCGCAGGAATTGTACTTAAATAATATCTTATTGTTATTTCGCGACAATTAATATTTTCTTTTATACTATTCCACATTTTAATATAATCGGGAGGGTCATATGGAAGCAGTTCTACGACTAAGCTGATGTCTCTATCTTCCAGAGTCCTATATGAAAGATCAAATCGTTCCATTAGCCGCAAAAAATGATTACGCATCTCAGGTGAAATATCACTCCATATATGATCCATATCAGATTTCCTAAATATTCCCATGCTATCAGTAACTTCCTTACTTTCCAATACTCTGCCAATATATTCAGAAACCCATTGCGGTTTCAATATTACAATATCTTCTAATGTCTCATCATTACTAAAATAAAGAATGTCACCCAATTCATGAAGCCATTGAATTAATACGCGTGAGTTTGGTCCTGAAACGTTGTGGCTCGCGAGTATTTTATACAATATCTCTATCGTAATATATTTATCCCTAATATTTCGTATTTCCTCAGCAGCTTCAAGCCATTCAGCTGGCCAAGTTTCGCCCATTAACGGGAGTTCTGAAGCAGTATCCTGAATTCGTTGTCTCAATTCCGCAATACCTGAATTAGTTTTATTACTAATCATACAATAATCAACGACGTTGTAATACGTCTCTCTAATTTTATTAATAGGTATCTTTGGTCCCGCCTGATCCATACATGTTGCAACAATGATAATTGGTGATTCAGGAGCAAGTGCTTTAACGGTATCTAACCATTTAAATAATTTGCCCTGTTCATATCCAAATCTTGCATTCCATACAATCAAAAACAGAGAACGGTTTGTTAAGAAGAATTGATGTGTGGCGTGATATATTTGCTGACCACCAAAATCCCAGGTCATCAGATTCATTTTAGTATTAGTATACTTTGGATGGTCCAAGATCAATTTTTTTATTTCAAGGCCGTGAGTAGTTTCTGACTGCGGATCAAATACCTCTCCGCGAAGAGCTCTTAATAAGGATGTTTTTCCGACACCTCCTTCACCGACTATAAGGAGTTTTGAAATCCATTGCTGTGAATCAGCTTTTTGACTCTCATGCAAATACGCAATAATTGCACTGGTACCTTGAGCCAATATTTCCGGAGGAGGAGAAAGTATCTTGTTATCCCCGTATTCCAATTCTTGAATATTCTGCAGACTACCAATACAATATGGTATTCTTGTGAACTTATTATGCGATATATCCAAAACAATTAGGCTAGATAAATGCCTTATTTCCTGAGGCAACGTTTCTAAATTATTATATGACAGGTTTAACGAAGTTAAATTTACTAAGAATCGAATGCTTTTAGAGATTTGGGATAAGTGATTATTATTAAGATATAGCGTTGTCAACTTTACCAGACTGCTAATCTTTTCCGGTAATATATTGAAGCGATTATTCTGAAGATATAGTACTTCCAGATTTGACAGTTTTGTAAATTCAGGTGGTAAGTCTTCCAGCTTATTGCCGCTAATATCCAATATTTTTAAGTCAGTCAAAGAGCCAATTTCGTGGGGAAGCTCAGTTAAATTCATGCCAGAAAGAATAAGGGTGTCTTGCTTATTTATTGCAGCCCTATTAATAATATTAATAATTTCTTTTTTTTCACCAGAACGCTCGGATTCCCTAATTTTGATTAGTCTTTCTATCTCAGGCTGAATGGTGCTTCCGTCATTGACTGCCAAATCTTGTTCTTCCAATTCCTCTGATAATTCACTATTAATCTCAGGATTAATAGTGTCTTTCTTATTTTCATCCATCGGTAGATCCTAATTAGCATTAAACTGTTCATGTTTCAAGCGACTATTGATTATTATCTCCAAATTACTCACTCTCCAAAATCCAAACCATTCTTTTAATCATATTATTCAATGAACTTGCTGATTCCATGAGTCAAAGCCGCAAATAATGTAGCATTTTCGAAATTTATACCTTCGGATTTGGCACTAATCTCAATCTCGCTAATTTAACACAATTTACGAATTGCTTTAACTGTACTATTATCTTAGAGAACATCCGTCATCGCCAAATCTAATATCCCGGGTACATCCCTGGGTTTTTTCGAAACCGCCCACTGCCAAGAGCCAAATCGCCCATCGGCGTTGATTGCCTTTACCCATTCATCCAGAAACCGTCTTTTCGTCTTGTCTTTCTGTGTATCCATTCCCTTACATTCCATTATCAAGGTTTGACCGTTTTTAAGCCTAATTATGAAATCGGGACGGTACTTTTTGACAAGACCATCGAAGATATAAAGAATCTCGAAACCAAGATGATCATTCTTCACCCATGCCTCGACGCTTTTATTTCGATCAAGTTCGTACATTTCCGAAGCTTCCCAGGTGCTGTCAAAGACACAGAAATTGATATGGGACCGCTTGGTGAATTCGCACGGCTTACCAGTATACCATGTCCGCATATGTCCGGTTGATCGTATGGGATGTTCCTTGTCAAAAATCGGAACTAATTTCGCGGTATTTTCAAACCGAATTGCTTCCCAGATATGCTGAACGATCTTATTCATGTTAAGAGTTAAAATCAGGCGCTTTTTATCTTCGTGCTGATAGAAAAGTGGCGGGAATATCCTGACCTTATCCGATTTTAAAAATTGCTCGACAATTCCTATGACCTGCGCCAAAAGAAACTCCTTATTCCCTTTCCATTCCTTTGGCTTTAATTGATCGTAAACGTCCCTGGCTGTTTCGAATATTATCTTCTGCATTCTGTATCGTTTGGCCAGATCCGCCAAGGTAATTTCGGCGATCTTTGTAACATCTGGCTTGCCTTCGACGACCGGAGCAAGATCGGCCAGAGTCCTGGTTTCGTAGGCATTAAGGCCTATGGGTTTCACCTGCTTCATATCGAGCGTCAAATTCGGCGTATATGTATGGTCGATCCGAATTACATTTGGCCAGGTGACTTCGAATTTTTTCTTTTCTATTACCGGTTCGATTTTGGTTTTTGGTGTGGGCGGTGGTGGCGGCGGTCCATCCTGGGATTCATGCGGCAAGAAAGTAAAGGGCACTCCAAAAATATTGACATATTCTGCCTGGAAGAGCTTTGTTTCCGGATCGATATCGTATGAAGTACGCCTTAAACCTCTTCCAACAACCTGTTCGCAAAGTAGCTGGCTAGTAAATGCCCTCAGGCCCATAATATGAGTGACTGTTTTTGCATCCCAGCCCTCGGATAGCATTCCTACCGATATTACTTTCTGAATCTGCTCGCCGGGTTTACCGATCTGCCCCACCGTATCCACAGTCAGCCTTAAAAATTCTGCCTGCTCTTTTTTGGATAACTTCCTGGTCGGTTCAAAGGTTTCTTCTTCCTGTTCGTCTTCGTCTATTACCGGAGCCGGTTCATCCTGCGATTCCGCCTGATCCAGTACCTTCGAGTCAATATGAAGTGTCTTCTCAGGAATGCAAATTTCATCAATTCGAATTTTGCCGCGATCAATCGAATACTTAACTCTAGCCGCTGTATGGGTAGTATTCGCAACTGTAATCATAACTGGAGGGACCTGTTGTCCCGCTTTTTTCCAGCTTCTAAGAGTTTCCAACCAGTCTTTGGCTAAAAGGTAATATCCATTAATGACTAAATCCGGTAAAGTCTCCTGTTCTTCTGCTTTCCGGTTTAAATCATCGCTGACATGCTGGTAAATATGATAGAGCTTGGACCGATACGATTTAGCATCCATTGAGCCGTCGTCTCGGATCACGACACGTGGAGTCTTAACCAGGCCCGACTCGATAGCATCATTCAGTCCGAAATCGCTGACAATCCAATCAAAAAGCGCCTCTTCGGAGCTTTTCTTTCCGGAGGGTGCAAAAGGAGTAGCTGAGAAATCATAACAATTAAGAACCCTTCGAGCCGTATGGATTCGATCAAGTCCGCTTACCCAAATTGTAGCTTCTTCAATATCCTGCTTCTTTACTCCCTTGACTTTCGATTCTGCCGGGACTCTCCAGGCGTGGTGTGCCTCATCATTTATAACAACAATGCTATTGGCGCTTGCCATATCGCCCATGACATCCCGGACGTAGGCTTCATTGCTTTTGGGTCCGCGTTTATCAACTGATTTCTTCTTAGCCAGCTTTTCTTCCGTATCCCAGGCCAGTTTATGCCAGTTTTGGATTCGGACTTTCCCCTGGCGAAGTTTTTCAATCAATCCCGATGGTACGACATTAAACTCATCGAAATAATTGCCTGCTGAAGAGGGCACTAATACCTGGAGTCTGCTTTTTACAGTTAAGCCAGGTGCAATTATGAGAATATTCTTTGAAAAGCGATTATCCTGGGGATACGTGATTTTGTTTAGAACCTGCCAGGCGATCAACATCGCCATAACGACCGTCTTCCCGGAGCCGGTTGCCATCTTGGAGCAAAGCCGCATAAATGAACCGCCATCAGTGCCTATGTCAATACCTACGGTTTGGGCTTTCGGTGCTTCATTCAGCCAAATCAAGGTTTCAATTGCTTCGAGCTGGCAAAAGAAAAACTGCCGGTTCGATTCCCTGGCTTCAGGGTCATTCCAGTGTTCCAATAATTGCTTCGTTATGCCTGTAACTCCGGTGTACGGTGTTGCTCCTTCCCGCCAAGCCCTAACTCTTTCGCGGATTTGATTAACAGCCGGTATTTCGATAAATTTACCCGGGTCATCGAATGCTTTTGAGCCCTCGGTGGCAATTACGTAACCAGCCGGGCGACGTCCCGGCTCGCGGGAAAAAGTACGTGTTTCACGATCGTACTTCCAATGCTCTTGCGGTTCGACGTAAGGAGAATTGATTATAAGCTTGTCTATTGTAGTCTGGCTCATATATCAAGTCCCTTTACCACCATACTCTCAATGCCTCGGTCATCGATGATCTTAACCGCTATCCGCCTATGCTCCCCAGCCTCGAAATCCAGCGAAGTTACGCCGCGATACATTTCGATTAAATCTTCATCGATTTCGGCTTTAAGATTCTTCGCCAACCTGGCCCAACTTTCATTTGGCCCGGCCATCGGGAAAAACACCTGACGAGGATAAAGACTCCTGCCATCATAATCGGTATCGAGCATCCACATGGCGATCTTTTCGGTCCCGCCCGATTCTACTTGGCCGGTCTTGGTGTTGTAATAATCGAAGCCCATAAGATCAACGCGGTATTTATCCAGCTTTCCTCTTTCCTTAATAGTGTGAATCAGAACATCTGGCTGACCAATAAGCCAAAAACTCTCGTTGGACGACCGCTTTTTCTTTAAATCCTCAGTCAGTAGATCAGTATTCATTTGCACCTTAAGTAAAGTTACCCCTGGCCAATCGGTTTCATCGATATCCTTGGCAGCTTCCGGATCGAATTGAAATGAAGCGAAAACAATTATCTTCGGTTTTGGAACAAGCTTTTGAGCTTCCTCGATTGCCATTTCAACCTGGCGCTGCTCCAATGGTACATGTTCCGGTCCAAAAGAGACAACTACCCTCTGAGGTTCTTTATCTTTCGTCTCGGCCTCGGCGTGCAGATACCGAGTGCCAGGCAGCGTTTCAACCCGAGTGAATTCTATTTTTTGTCCACCTTTGCCTCGAATGCCTGTCTTGAATAATTCGTCTTTCCATTCTGAATGTCGAAGTGTTTCACCTTTCCTGCCTACCGATATATCCGCTGGTTGATCATCCCCGATTTCGCCCGTGATCTCCGCGACTGGTTTAACCATAGGCGCGGGGACAGCTTCGACGGTAAACGGACCAGATACACGTGCCTTTGAACCATCTACTAATGGTTGATCATAAATGGTCTCTTCGCCTGGCGGTTCGTCATTGGCAATACTTTTTAAAGTTATATGGGGTACAACCCTAAATTCAAACCCACTTCCAACACCTTGATCTGGATAGGCGAGTTTATAATAGTCATAAATACTAGTCATAAGTCTTCGTTTAGCTAACGTAATAGCAACCCTCGATGTATCACAGGTAATCCATCTTCTGCCCCATTGTTCAGCAACATATGCAGTAGTACCTGAGCCGCATGTTGGATCCAAAACTAGATCTCCGGTATCAGTGGCCATAAGAAGACACCGTTGCAGGATTTTATCGTTTGTCTCTACAACATAATCTTTGTTTGGTGCACCTCCAAACTCAGTCCAAACATTATTTATTGCAAATACTGGAAAGTCGTTGAAATAGCGAATATACCTAAGTACAGTTCCAACTTCTTCTATACGATTTGCCTTAATAAGCCTACTAAATCCTTCTTTTCCTGTCTTCCAGAAATTAGATTTTGGATGGAATGTCTTGCCATTGAATTCAACTGGGAAACTCCCGGGAGGGCGTTGACTAGTAAGGTCGCCTAATGTATACGGATTGGAACCTTTCGGGATTAGAAGAGGATTTTCTCGTTCTTCCTTAGATATCGATCGGCGTGTACCGTTTGGTAATTCCAAATGGCTGTACGCTAAACCGCCTTCCGAAAATAATTCTTTGTCCTTAAACAACTGTCTATATTTCAATTGCTCGATATTTTTCGCATAAAATAGAAGGAAATCGCAAATGCCAGCAAGTCTTATTGATGTAGCACTAGTGGTTTTAGTGAAAGTTATCACAGACACGAAATTCTCTCGCCCGAAAATCTCATCCAGAAGCCCGCGTGCAAGATGCAAATTTTCATCATTGATTTGCAGAAAAACGGAGCCTGAATCTTTAAGTAATGCTTTTGCAAGTTTAAGGCGATCTCTTAGATAGGTAAGATACGAATGGATGCCCAATTCCCATGTATCTCGAAATGCACGGATCATCTCAGGTTCTTGAGACAAATCCTCATCCTTGCCATCACGTATGCTTCTATTATTTATGAATGGTTGGAAATTCGAACCGTACTTTATTCCGTACGGTGGGTCGATATAAATCATCTGAACCTGACCGGCCAAGCCCTCCTTTTCCAGAAGAGAATTCATCACCACCAGGCTATCACCAGCGATTAATCGATTCGACCAATTGTGCGGATGCTTATAGAATTCTACCGCATGGCGAAGCGGCATTTCTTTATCCAATTGCTCGAAAAACGAAGTCTGTTGATCGGAGCCGTTACGCTTTTTAACTGCTTCGATAATCGTCCTGGGATCGATTCGCTCGTGAACATGTAAAGAGACGGTCGGAACCTCGAAACTGGTATGCTCTGCCTTCCCTGCCCAATTCAAATAGGGCTCCTGGCGCTTCTTAAGTTCTTTCAAGGCCGCTTTGACATCATCGATAGATTCAGCCCCAAGGCCCTCATCGATTATATTCTCAATCTGCGATTTCTGGCTGTCGAACTGCAGAGCCGGGTCAATATGTGGGTCAAATTGATAGGTTTTCTTGCCGGTTTCCTTATCAGTCTCGGATGTAACCAGTCCGACCGGGGGATTATTTACCCGCGTTTTGTCCTTATGATCATATTGCTCAATCGGACGTTTCCTGGCTTTAGGACCAGCAACTCTGGTTTTCGCATTTTTGGCGGGAGATGATTTTGCTTTTAATCTTCGGCCTGCTGATTTGGATGATGTGGATCTTTTGGGATTATTGGTAATATTGCGTTGTTTTGGCATAATGTTAAATCCTGAAATAGTTCAGCCTGATTTATGAAAATCTTTTATAAAATAGATTGTATGTCCATTAATATCAATAGGGATGCTCAATAAACACTCTCCCAACCCTAGAGAATTAGACAGCAAATCCCTTTAATTTAGTAAATGCTAATATATAATATTGGCTTTGTTTCGCAAAAACTAATTTTCGTGGGATAAATGGACGTTTATAGGGGGTGGGACGGAATCGCCCTGGCGGGCCCTTTGAAGGCGTTCTAATTGGTCAATGGCCCTATAAAGCTGGCGATCAATCGTGGTCTCATAACGGAGGATTTTGTCAATTACCGGCTTATCCGGAAGATATAGAGATAAGAATTCGGCATTTCTTTCATTTCCATCTTTCTCTTCGAATCCGGCCTTGAAATCAGTCATTTTTTCAATTTCTGAATCAATCAATTCAATCATACTTTTTCTTAGGACCTTCGGGTCAGGCGGTTCTTCTTCATCCTGAGGCCCTTTCTCTGGCTTTTCCGCTTTTTCCATAAGCCATTTAAATAATGTCAAATTAAAGGCCATCTTTCCCTGTTCCTGACCAAAATTCTCCAGCAAACGGGTTGCTGTATTATCAGAAAAACTCCCGGTTGCTTCTATTTCATCCTTTGTTTCTACAAGAATACCAATAAGGTATTTTAGACCAAGGGAGGACCTATCTAAATTCCTGCGATAACTTTCCAAGAAAATCATGTCTTTGTTGTGATAAAATTCATCGAGTTTTTTAAACACAAAATGCCATACGGCACTATCAAGATGTTTTCTAATTTCGCCCTTTTCGCATTTAAGAACGCGGCGTAATCGCCAATAGCAAATTGCTATCTTTTCGACGAGCATTTCCTCTAATATTCCAAATGGAGTCAATTCCTTCTGGAGTGTATTAAGCAAAAAATCGAACTCCTCACTTGATTCTTTCCCATTACCAGTATTAATTACCACTTCCCGGGCCAGCAAACCGTGTTTGATGGCATTCCATTTGACTATTGATTTACCGTTTTTGCTCTTGGGTCCGGTTGATTTTAGAGAATTCTGCCTGTTAGCGTTCACTTTTATGTTTGAGATTTCTCTTTTTCTTCCCATATCTAATTCCGTATTCATCTAAATATTCCTCCAAGAACCAGAGCATCCAAGTTCATTTGATTCAGAATATTCAGGATTTCCTACCTGGCTCGTTTTGATTACGGTAATTCCGTCAAGTGCCAGTTCAGATTGGGAAATTTGTTTCAGGTTTTGTTCAGCCGAATTAATTTGAAGATCAGGCAAGGCTGTATTTGCTGAACCAAATGAACCAACATCCGGGTCTTTTTGGAAATATATTGGATATCCATTCTCCCCCCGTTTGCCTATATCATATCTAATTCCATAATCCATCAGATTGGATTTTATTCGTTCAAGATGTTTTCGAAGCGATCGATCACTTTTGGGAAAAGTTGAATCATTCTTTTGCGGATCAGCTATATCGTGCAGGCCGGTCCAGGCAGCTTTTATGGTGCCGTCCCAGGAGTTCTTGTCCTTCATGAAAATCAAGACAGCTTGTGCCAGTGTGTTGCTTTGAATCACTTCGTCATTATGCCTATTGATATTCTTTTGGTAGCTTTCCAAGAACTCCGCACCCCTATTCCCTAAGGCTTGGGCAATTGCGTATCCCCACTTTGTAAAATCAGCCATCCTGGGGAGGGTGGGGAGCATAACTGAAGGATATATCATCATCGCATTCGAAATTGTATCAAAGACACCTCCCAAGATACCAGGCAGGGCTTCGTTGAATTCATCCCAAATTATCGCTTCTTCAATTCGTTGCGTAGACTCGATGCGATCTAATCCTATAAGGACACTTCTATCCATAAGATCAGCCCTGTTAATCAAAAGGTTTATCCCATTGATTCCGATACACCTTTTAACCTGGTAGATGATGTCGTCATCATCCGTAAATAGCTGGCGCTTACTGAATCCACC